>CAJDWP010000036.1_pt1 | contig 25177 bp, 20 predicted proteins | sample 7391631 | NCBI WGS metagenome assembly CAJDWP01 (sample SAMEA7055740, study PRJEB34461) | soil metagenome | biome: terrestrial ecosystem; feature: Peninsula; material: soil | place: Antarctica | collected 2016 | reverse complement strand
CGGACTTCGACGATCTAGCGAGCGCTAGCGAGCGTTGAGGAGAGGTCCTGCGGTACGGACTTCGACGATCTAGCGAGCGCCAGCGCTCAGCGTGGGTCGCGCTGCCAGTCTTGATGCGCGGTGTGCGGCAGGCAACGGCGTTCGATGCCGAGCACGAATCGCGCGCGATCCAGGATGCCTCGGTGGTGCTCGCCGGTGCTGATGGTGCCGGCGTCGTCGCGGGCGAGCACGCTCCAAGAGGCCGAGGTCTCGTCGACGGAGGTGCAGGTGACCTCGACCGTCACCCGCATGCCGGGCAGGGTCGGGGCCACGTGCGAGACGTCGATGTGGGCGCCGACCGAGCCCTGCCCTTCGCTCAGATGTGGCGCCAAGTGCTGGATGCAGGTCCACTCGATCAGCGCGACCAGGTAACCGGTCGCGAACACCGCCGGAATCACCTGGAAATCAGGCGATTCGGGCAGCAGATCGGGGACGGTGCGGTCTTGGGGGACCTCATACGTGAACTCGAAGGTGTCGTGGACGCTGAGCATGGGCGCCAAGGCTAGCCGGTGCCGCGGACTTGTCGGCGCGCTATGAGCACGGGGGTGCGTAGCATGTGCCCGCAGGCAGATTTCCAGGCGGACGTGTCGACGCCGCTGCCCTTCGAGAGGACCCGTCATGGATCGTCGCCTAGCTCTGGTTCGCCGTCCGAGTCCCCGGCTCGCGGAGGGCATCGTCACGCACCTCGACCGCAGCGAGGTGGACCTGGAGCTGGCGCGGCGCCAGTGGGAGGGCTATGTCGAGGCGCTGAACCGTCACGGCTGGGAGACGTGGGAGGTGCCCGAGGCGCCCGACTGCCCGGACAGCGTGTTCGTCGAGGACACGATGGTCGTCTACGGCTTCACGGCGGTCATCGCCAACCCAGCGTCGACCGAGCGCACCGCGGAGGTCGAGGCAGCGGCCGCGACGGTCGTGGGTGCCGGGTATCGCACGGTCCACATCACCGAGCCCGCCACCCTGGAGGGCGGGGACGTGCTCAAGTTCGGCGGGACGGTCTGGGTGGGCCTCGGCGGTCGCACGAATGAAGCAGGACTGCACCAGCTGCGCGAACATTTGGCTCCGCTCGGCGCGCACATCGTCGGGGTCCCCATCACCAAGGCTCTGCATCTCAAGTCCGCGGTCACGGCGTTGCCGGACGGAACCATCATCGGGTACGCGCCCCTAGTCGATGACGCCACGATGTGGCCGATGTTCGAGGCGGTGCCCGAGGAGTCGGGTGCCCACGTGCTGATCCTGAATCCCCGGACCGTGCTGATGGCTTCCAGCGCGCCGGAGACCGCGGCCAGGCTCCGAGAGCGGGGACTGCAGGTGGAGCAGGTGGACATCAGCGAGTTCGAGAAGCTTGAAGGCAGTGTGACCTGCCTGTCCGTACGCCTCAGGGGTTGAGCGCTACCCCGCCAAGGGGCCGATGCGGCATCATGCTCGACCTGCCGTAGTGGCGCTCCTGCGACCGCGCACGTGAGGACTCGTGGGGAACTCGTGGGGACTCGACGCGTCGCGCGGCCGGTGACGCCACTGGTGGGGGCGTGCAGTGGGGGATTGAGGCACCATGGGGTGATGAATTCCGATGCTCCATCGCCCAGGACGCGCCAGGTGGGGTCTACAGCGGTCGCAGCGGTCGCGCCTCTCGTGCCCCTTGTCGCTCTGGGGCCCGAACTGACGGCGGCGCAGGCGCGGCGGTACGTCCGCCACGCGCTGCTGCCCGGTATCGGTACGGAGGGCCAACGACGGCTGCTCAACGCGAAGGTGCTGGTCGTCGGGGCCGGGGGACTGGGCTCGCCGGCGCTGCTCTACCTCGCCGCGGCGGGCGTCGGCACGCTCGGGATCATCGACGACGACGTGGTCGACGAGTCCAACCTGCAACGCCAGGTGATCCACGGCGTCGCCGACATCGGGGTCCCCAAGGTCGACTCAGCGACCGAATCCGTGGCCCGGATCGACCCAGCCATCCACGTGATCACCCACGACCAGCGGCTCACCGTCGGCAACGCCCTGGACATCCTGGGCGGCTATGACCTCGTCCTGGACGGCACCGACAATTTCGCTACGCGGTACCTGGTCGCCGATGCCTGCGAGATCCTGGGGACGCCGTGCGTGTGGGGGGCCGTCCTGCGCTTCGACGGGCAGGTGAGTGTGTTCTGGCCGGGGCGGGGTCCGCTCTACCGTGACATCTTCGGGACCCCCCCGGATCAGACGTTGGTGCCCTCCTGCGCGCAGGCGGGGGTGTTCGGCGTGCTATGTGCCTCGATCGGGGCGGCGATGGGCACCGAAGCCGTCAAGGTGATCGTGGGCGTGGGTCGGTCGCTGGTGGGGCGGCTCCTGGTGTACGACGCTTTGGCGGCCACCTGGGACGAGCTGCCGGTGCGACCGGATCCGACGCGGACTCCGGTGACCCGCCTAGAGCCTGTCGATGGCGCGTGCGCCGCGCCGGGTACGTCAGCCACCCCGGGCACCCCGGGTACTGCAGGAACGGCGCGACCGGCGGGCAGCGAGGTCGATGTGGAAGAGTTTGACGACCTGCTGGCGCGGCTCGTCCGCGGCGAGATCGATCTCGACGTTCTGGACGTACGCGAGCCGGTGGAGTACGCGGCCGGCCACATCGAGAGGGCCCGACTGGCGCCGAAGGACGAGATTCTGTCCGGACGCACCGAGCCCCCGCGCGACCGGCCGGTCCTCCTGTACTGCGCCCAGGGGGTGCGTTCGGGGGACGTGTTGGATCGTTTGCTGGCGGTCGGCCATACCGACGTCCGTCATCTGATCGGTGGCTACGACGCCTGGACCCTCGCACACTCGTGAGCTGACGACGCGACATCCCACGTCAACGCGCTGGCCGGCGCGGAACGACGACGACCGCGGCGCGCCAGGACTTCTGGAACGGCGCCAGGGCTGCTCTCGGCGTGGTCACCGGCGCCCTGTTTGCGTGGTCGGCCTGGGACCAACGGATCCCGCAGGCGCTGGGACCCTCGCTGCGGTACGTCGGCACTGTGCTGGGTCTGCTGCTCGTGGTAGCGCGGGTGGTCTGGTTGTTGCTGCGGCTGTTGCGCCGCTGGCTACCGGTGGCCCCGGCCTTCGGAGCGTCCGCAGTGGCGGCCCTTGCCTTCGTGCTGACCGCCAAGGCCGGGGCCGGCCCAACCGGTTGGTACGTCGTCGCGCTCGCCCTCCTGCTGCTCTCTGCCGTGGTCGGCGGCTCGGCATGGTCGCTGATCCGGGTCCGTCGAGAGCCCAACGCGCGCCGGCGGTCCCGTGCGCCGATCGTGCTCGCGATGGCCTCGCTCATCCTGGTGGGGTTGCTGTTCTGGGTGATTCGACCGTGGATCAGCGCAGTCGAGACGGAAGCGACTCAGGCGACCGAACCGGCAGCAGCTGCCGATGCCGACGTTGAAACCCTCACCCATGGGTCCGGCGCCGATCGGTTGCGGTCGTCGTACGGCGAGCAGGTCGGGTTTCGTACCCGCCCGGTGGACGCGTCGAAGCTGATCACCGGCTGGGGTCCAGGACAGGCGGGGGACCGGACGGCGATGTGGGGGTTCGACCCGAGCGCGCTGCCGGTCAACGGTCGGGTCTGGTACCCGGCGGGCCAGCCGCCAGATGGGCGATGGCCGCTGGTGCTGATCGCGCACGGCAACAAGAGCGACGTCACCTTCTCCGACGAGGGCCTCGGCTACCTCGGCGAGCACTTGGCCCGCCGCGGGTACATGGTGGCCTCGATCGACCAGAACTTCCTGAACACCAGCATCCTGAACCGTGTCCCCTTGATCGGTCACTCCCGCGGCGGGGGTGCGGTCGCCCAGGCTGCTGCGCTGGAGGCCCAGACGGCCCCTGGGTCGAACCGCGCCGGCCGCATCCAGGCCGTGATCGGCCTGGCACCCACCGACCCGCCGGCTCGCGACGAGGCCACCGAACGCACCCGGCTGTGGGGCATCGACTACCTCCTGCTGCAGGGCGCTCTCGACGTGGACGTGGTGTTGTTCGAGGGTCAAGGGCAGTTGGAACGTGTCGAACTCGGTCCGTCGAACGTCAAGGCGTCGGTGTTTCTGGCCCACGCTGACCACAGCCAGTTCAACGAGGACTGGGGGAACCGTGACGTGGGGTTTGGGATGCCCAAGCGGTTCCTCGACGCCGGAACGCTGATGTCCGGGGCGGATCAGCGCGCTATCGCGACCGGCTACGTCAGCGCGTTCCTGGACCGTTCGCTGCGGGGGATCGATGACCTCCCGGGCCTGTTTTCCCGCCCCCCAGGCGCGGGCACCGACCCTCGTGCCGGGTGGGTTCCTCGGACCCCATTACGCACGACGTACCGAACCGGAGGCGCCGCAGCCGCCAATGTGCTGGTGGATGGGCAAGAGGAAACCGCGAAAGATACCGCGCGGTTGCCCGGGGCGAAGGTCGCGGCATCGGGCTTCACGCAGTGCGAGGAGATCGCTTTCCCACGACGGACGGGTCCCGGCGACGATCGAGCTCTCCACTTGGCATGGGAGGACGCCACAAAGGCGAGGTACGACGTGGCCGTTCCGAACGGCACGGGCCTTCCCGCCGGTGGCGCCCTGCTGCTCGACGTCGCGGCGCCGCCGGGGCGCCAGCCCACCGCTCTGACGCTGGAGGTTCAGGACCGGGCCGGCCACCGAGCGACTTCTCGGATCGAGCCGTCCGAGCCGATCCCTGGCCGCAGCCTGATCGCCAGGTGGATGCAGAAGTTTCCCGACGCCGAACCCGCACTCGAGACCGTCGCCATACCCGTGCGGGACCTGCTGGCGCAGGTGCCCGGTTTCGATGCAGCGAACCTCACCCAGGTGTCGTTGCTGCCCTAGGAACCTGCCGGAGAGGTCCTTGTCCGGCGGTTGGGTTGGACCGAGACCTGGCCTGCGCGGTGACCTCAGGCAGTCGGTCAAGCCCGCACCCTCGGCGAGTAGGCCTGCTTGCAGATGGGTCTCACAGGCCAACTTGGCGACGACCATCGACACGTACTAGGCCATGGTCTTCGCCCCGTCCAGGGACTCGCGCAGGACGTCGGCGTGCCCGGCGTGCTGCGCGGTCTCGGCGATCACGTGCAGCAGCACTCGGCGCGCCGACCATGCCGTGCCGGGCGCGAACCATGGTGCGTCCGGGAGCACCTGCTCGACGTCGAGGTCCGGTAGGTAGCCCACCAGCGCATCTGTGCGCTTGGCGACCTCCTCATAGCGGTCGAGGACATCGGTCAGCTTTTCCCCCGACGCCATCGCAAACTGCCGCGCCCGCTCGTCGGGGTCGGCGTCGTCCATCGCGCCGGACCCGATCTCGATGAAACGCACCCACCCTGCCTCGGTCGAAGCCACGTGCTTGATCAGGCCGCCCAAGCACAAGTCGGAGACCGTCGTGATCGCACCGGCCTGCTCATCGGACAAACCTCGCACTGTCGCCCGCAGAAACCCCCGGTGGGTGCGCAGACTCTGCAGGAGGTCTTCGCGTTCCCGGCCGTCGCGGGCAGGTGTCGTGGGGGTGGGCGTCTCGGTGGTCATGTCTGCTCCTGATCCTGTGGTGATCATCGAAGCAACGAGGCTAGGGGCACCGTGGCTGGTCCCGCTCGACGGTGTCGACGTCATCCCCTTCCCGCCGCGGTGATCGCGCGGCGGCGGTGTCGCTCTGGGCGTGTCAGGGATTGATGATGGCCACTGCACAGGCCCGTTCGAAGAAAGTGAAAAGCTTTGGTACGGGCGTGGCCTCGTCGCGTCTCGCGACCACGGCGCCTTGCTCCAGCATCATCCCGCTGATGTGGCCGAACACGACGACCACGTGTGCCAGCTCTCACATAAAAGCGTCGAATCCCCGGTCCAGAAAGTCCGAAGCCAGCCGGGCGACGAGCTTGCGCAGGGAGGCCACATCCGGAGTGACCTCGCTCACCTGAGAAATTCATTTCCCCGCCAACAGGCGACATCACGTCAAGGACCGAGCAACCCACCGCTGACCTGCGCAAACACGACTTCGTCTATGCCCGGTTATGGGCCACGGAAGTGCCACGCAACGCGCAGCTCCCGCTTGACGGCATCCGCTAACCCCGCAACACTCCCAAGGGTTGCCTACTCTGGTGACTCGCCAAGACCGTCAGACGGTCGGGCGTCCAGCGGGACGCGTCATACCGACAGACATGCACTGTTGCCGAGTATTGAGGAGTGTGTGTGAACGAATTTATTGAGCGCTCGTTTGATGAGATTCTGTTCGCCAGCTGGCAGCATTTTTCGCTCGTCGTACAGTGCCTGCTCCTCGCCACCTTTCTGGCGGTGGTGCTCGCTGTGCTCGTCTACCGCAAAGACATGCTCCGGGGTCTGGCAAACGGGATCTCGGCGGTGGGCTTGACGGTCCCGTCGTTCGCACTGATTGGGCTGCTGATCGCGCCGTTCGGTTTCGGCGTCACGCCGGCCGTCATTGTCATCACGTTCTTTGCGACGCTACCGATCTTACGCAACGCCGTCGTGGGCCTGCTGAGCGTCGACTCATCCCTGGTGGAGTCCGCCCGCGGCCTAGGAATGAGCAAGCTCAGCATCCTGACCCGGGTTGAACTACCGCTGGCCTGGCCCGTCATTCTCACGGGGATCAGGATCTCAGCGCAGATGGTGATGGGGATCGCTGCGATCACGGCTTATGCTCTCGGCCCGGGCCTCGGTGGTTTCATCTTCTCGGGGTTGTCACGGATCGGCGGCGCCAACGCGTTGAACTCAGTGGCCACCGGCGTGGTTGCCGTGGTGATCCTGGCTGTGATCTTGGACCTGTTGCTCCTCGGCCTAGGCCGCTTGACCATATCGCGAGGTATCCGTGTCTGATATTCTGCAAACCACGTCTGCGAATACCGGCGACCATAAAACCCATGGTGTCAAGATCGTTCTCGACTCGGTCACCAAGAGCTACGACAAGCAGGGGGCCCCAGCCGTCGACACGTTGAGCCTGGAGATTCCGGCCGGGGAAATCGTCGCGCTGGTCGGACCCTCGGGATGCGGCAAGACCACTACTCTGAAGATGATCAACCGCCTGATCGAGCCCACTGGAGGGCGCATCATCATCGGGGACGACGACGTCACCGACATCGACGCGACGCAGCTCCGCCGGCGCATCGGCTACGTGATCCAGTCCGGTGGGCTCTTCCCACATATGACCATCGCAGCGAATGTTTCGCTGGTCCCACGGATGCTGGGCTGGGACAAGGAACGGATCACCCGCCGCGTGGATGAACTACTCGAACTGGTCTCACTGGATCCCGACCTCTATCGGGACCGCTACCCCAAGCAACTCTCTGGTGGGCAGCAGCAGCGCATCGGCGTCGCCAGGGCGCTCGCCGCCGACCCCCCGATACTGCTCATGGACGAGCCATTCGGCGCGGTCGATCCGATCACTCGGCTACGACTCCAGGATGAGCTGTTGCATATCCAGGACAATGTGCAGAAAACGATCGTCTTCGTCACTCACGACTTCGACGAAGCGGTGAAGTTGGGCGACCGGATCGCCATCTTTTCCGAGAGCGCACATCTCGTACAGTACGATACCCCCAGCCGTATTCTCGGTGCGCCGGCCGATGCGTTCGTGGAAGACTTCATCGGTTCTGGCGCCGGCCTCAAGCAGCTCCTGCTCACCCGCGTGCAGGACGTCGAGATCGGGAAGGTGATCACCGGCCGGCAGGGCGAGGCCGCCGCCGACGTCATCGCGCGCCTGGACGCTTCCGGCGAAAGCAATGCAGTGATCGTCGATAGCCGCAAGAGGCCGATGATGTGGCTTTCTCGACGCCAATTGTCGCGTGCTGACAAGGTCCCGAGCCATGTCGACGACAACCTCCCCGTCGTCGGCGAGCGAACCACTTTGCACGACGCCCTCGATACGATGCTCGCGACCAGCGCCGGTTCGGCGCTGGTCGTGGGGCATGGAGATGAACTCCTCGGCCTCGTCGACGTGAGCGCGGTGACGCAGGCGATCAGCTCCAGCCGTCGGGCGGCGCAAGAGGCACCAGCGCTCGACCACCCAGATACCGAGACCGATACCGATGGTGGTGGCCACCGAGTATGACCGTCAGCACCCAACTGCCCAGCGCGCCAGAGGCGGGTACCCGCAACAGCGGCCCATGGCCAGAGATCCTGATGCAGTTCGGCGGGATCGTCGTTGTCGCGGGCGGGTTAGCGGCGTGGCTGACGACCGCCGACCTCACGGATACCGAGAGCACGACGCTCGATCCCGGCCAACTACTCGGATACATCGGGCAACACCTGGCTCTCACCTTCGTCTCCGCATTCATCGTTTTGCTCCTTGGCCTGCCGCTCGGTGTTTTGCTCACCCGACCACGGCTGCGGGCGTTCAGCGGACCGGTGTTGGTTATCGCGAATGTCGGCCAATCCGCCCCGTCGATCGGGCTCTTCGTGTTGTTGGCCTTCTGGCTCGGTTTCGGTTTCAGGGCCGCCATCGTCGGACTAGTCCTCTACGCCCTGCTGCCGGTGCTACGTAATACCATGATCGGTATCAAGCAGGTCGATGCCCAACTGGTCGAAGCCTGGCAACGCCGATCATGCTCTCAGGTATTCGCACCGCCCTGGTCCTACTCGTCGGCACAGCGACACTCGCGACATTCATCGACGGCGGCGGACTCGGTCTGCTGATCACCACCGGCGTCAACCTCGACCTGCCCGTGGTGCTCGTCTCCGGCGCGCTCATCGTCGCTTTGTTAGCGCTTCTCATCGACCTACTGGGCCGGATCATGGAACAGCTGGTCCAGCCGAAGGGGCTGTAGATGAACTGGACCTTGCCGAGATTTTGGCGCAACCGTCGAGCCGCGTCGTCGGCGCTGACATTGACAGCCCTCTCCCTCGCCCTCGCCGGTTGCGGGTTGCAACCGGCCACCGCGTTCGTCCCGGAGGCCGGGCCCGGCTCCATCAATCCGATAGCGGGCGCGGAAGACAAAGCTGTCACCGTCACCGGGAAGAACTACACCGAGGCGCTCCTCCTGGATAAGGTCGCTGTGCTCACTATGCAAGCGGCTGGTTTCGCCGTTACCGACCTGGCGAACGTGCCCGGGAGTCAGCCGGTGCGCAACCTGATGGTCTCCGGCGTCGCCGACGTCGCCTGGGATTACACCGGCACCGCTTGGCTCATCTATATGGGCCAAGAGAAGGCACCGACCGACCCGCAGCTGCTCTGGCGATACGTCCACGATGCTGATCTGGGCAACGGCATCACCTGGCTGCCCCGGGCCGACATGAACAACACGTACGCGATGGCGGTGCGTCGCGACGCGGTGACGAAACTTGGCAACATCTCCAAACTGTCCGACATCGCAAACCTGCCGGCGAAAGACCGGACGTTCTGTATCGAAGCCGAGTTCAACTCCAGACAGGACGGCATGAACGGGATGCTGCAGGCGTACGGCATCCCACGCGGCAAGGCCGGCGGCGTACCCGACGATAATATCGGCATCTATGACACTGGTGCGGTCTATTCGGCGACGGCACGGGGGTCCTGCAACTTCGGCGAGGTGTTCACCACCGACGGCCGGATCAACGCGCTCGACCTCACGGTGCTCAAGGACGACAAGAGCTTCTTCCCCTCTTATAACGCCTCCATCAATGTTCGCTCCGAGACCCTGGACGAGTTTCCCGGTATCGCCGACGCCTTCGCCCCGGTCACCGCGGCGCTGAGCAACGATGTGATGCGTGAACTCAACGCAAAGGTGGACGTCGACGGTCAGCAACCCGCAGACGTCGCCTTCGACTGGATGGTGTCGCAAGGGTTCATCTCCAAGCCGTAACCGATCCGCGCCGGTCGAGCAGTCGGCGGTGGCGGCCAAGAACAACGAGGTGGAGCCGTCCTCGACGCCCTAAACCTCAACTCCCCCATGACATACGCTCGCGGCACGAGTCAGGCCCGGACGGGACAATGCCGGCTGGAAGAAAATTCGCGACGAGGCAGAAGCGCGCGGGTGAGTTCGTTGCTCGTGCAAAGCGCCTGTCAACGCGAATCGTTAAGCATTTTCGGTGACGCGGATCCAGTCCACAGTTTATTAAAAAGTGAACCGGGTCACCGGAGTGGCCGAAAGTCTCTGTGGCCGACGCCATACCCGTACGAGCGGACCCCGGCGCAGCAACGCTGGTGGCTGTTTCTCAGCTCGGCAGATAGGTCGAGCTTCGGAGCAGCCGAGCCAGGTGCGCCGCGTGTGCGGCGACCGCGCTGGTGATGGAAGCTAAAGGCTCACGCGGCAGCTATGTCAAGTCGTTCATCCGTTTGGCGCGGGCAGTCGTGAGCGTGCCCGAGCGTTCAGTCGGGCACGCGGGGACGGCTACGGCGAGCCCCAGGCGCTAGCCGCGCTTCGGCTTCATACTCGTGTGGTGGCCACAAGGTGGGACTCGGGACAGGTAGCGGATTCGACGTCCGGAGCGGGTGGGTGGCGCCGACGGGCCGCCGTTGTGCTGTGCGCGTTGGGTGCGGTGCTGCTGGCTCTTGGAACCCTGGCCGGTATCGCGAACCGGCAATTGGTCGACGGTGACCGGTTCGCCGATCACGTCGACCACATTCGACAGGATGACGCGGTGGCTCGGCAGATCGGCCTCGCGATGACGAATGCGATCATCGAGGCCGATGCCAACCTTGTGGTGCTCCGCCCGCTCATCGAGACCACGTCGACCGCGGTGGTGCAAAGCCCGACCTTCAGCCCGTTGCTCCGGCCCGCAGTCACGCAGGTGCACGACGCGTTCACGCAGCCTGGATCTGGCGTGATCGTGTTGCGATTGGCGGATATCGGCGCCGTGATGACGGGAGTGATCACCGCGATCGCGCCGCAGTCTGCCGCAGACCTGCCACCGGACCTGGAGGTGACGCTCGCCCAAATCGGGGATCAGAGCGCAGCGCGAGCGACGATCGAAACGGCTCGCCGGATCACGCTGCTCTCCTGGATGCTTCCGCTCGCGGCTCTGGTCTGCCTCTCCGGCGCGGTTCTGCTGTTCGGAGTACGGCGGAACTGGTCGCGACCGATCGGACTTGCGGTTGTCGCAGCCGGTGGATTCATCGTGCTCGTAGCTGGAATTGGGGCGGTTGCCGCCGGATCGGTCGACATCGATTCCCTGTCGGGTGCTCTGAGCGCGGCGATGCTGCGAGAACTGCAGGGCGAGCTCTGGTGGCCGGCCGCCGTCTTGCTCGGCACCGGCACCGTCCTTCGGGTGCTCGGCTCACTGCACCCCCACTCCGGACCGGTGTCGATCCTCGACTGGCGGGACTGGGTCGCCGCGCGACCACGTTCGCAGCGGACCTGGGCGCTACGAGCGGTGCTGCTCATCGCAGCGGGCGCGGTGGCCGTGGTGCGGCCGCTGGAGGTGGTGAGCACGCTGACGGCAGCGGTCGGGCTCGGGGTGCTGGTGGTCGGGTTGGCCGAGGGGACGCGGGTGCTCCTGCAGGCGATCAAGAACGTTCACGACTCGCAGGAGAATCACGGGCCGCAGGAATCCTCCGGGCGGAGATGGCTCTGGTCGACGCGGGCGCTGGCGGCGCTTCCCGTACTGGTGGTGATGGCGCTGGTGGTGTCCCTGGCATGGCCGACCTCGGGCAGCGTAGCCGGCGCCGAAGGAGATCCAGCCGGATCCGCCGCCGGGTCGAGGACGCCCACGTGCAACGGTTTCGTGCAGCTTTGTGACCGCGCCTACAACGATGTCGCCTATCCGAGCTCGCACAACTCGATGTCGGCGGCGGACCAGCCGGGGTGGTACTTGGCCGAGCAGCCCACCGGCCTGATCGGGCAACTGGACGCAGGCATCCGGGCCCTGCTGATCGACAGCTGGTACGGACAGGCCACGACGACGGGTCATGTCACCAACGCAGCGAAGGACAAGGCCAAGGGACTGGCGCAGGCCAAGGCCGACTTCGGCCCGGGCGCGGTGGAGAGCGCGTTGCGGCTACGTAACGCCGTGTCGGGTAACCCGACCGGCCCGGTGGAGCCTTATCTTTGCCACGGCGTGTGTGATATCGGAGCAACCAAATGGGAACCGGTGATGGCCGATGTCCGCGACTGGATGAAGGCTCATCCTCGCGAGGTGGTGACCTTCTTCATCGAGGACTCGGTCTCCGCTGGGGACACGGCAGCGCTCTTTGAGAAGGCGGGGCTGTTGCCCTACGTCGCGACACATCAGGTCGGCCAGCCGTGGCCGACCTTGGGTCAGATGGTCGACAGCGGCAAGCGGCTGGTGGTGCTCATGCAGGAGGACGGTGGCGGAGCGAAGTACCCCTGGCTGATGCAGGGCTGGGATCAGGCCCAGGACACCAACTACGACGCGAAGACTCCTGAGGACTTCAGTTGCAAACGCAACCGGGGCACCGACAAGAGTCAGCTGCTGCTCATCAACAACTGGCTGAACAACTTCGACTCGATCGTCACCGATGCGAAACAGGTCAACGGGTATGACAGCCTGTATCCGAGGATGGTCCGCTGCCAGCGCGAACGCGGCATGATCCCCAACTATGTGGCGGTCAACTACTTCGACCAGGGCGACCTGTTCAAGGTGGTCAACGAGCTGAACGGCGTGGGCTGAGGAGAACCTTCCCGCGTTGTGGTCGCTGACGACGCAAACAGGATCGGATCCAGCCATGCACCACTGTGAGCACCCGGCGCTCCGACGATGGGTACGGGTTCCGTGACCGGCAACGCGCGAAATGATCATCCGGCGTGCTGCTATTCAGCCGGGGCCGGGGACTCCCCGACGGCCGCCCACGCCGATGCGGAAGACGGGATAGTCGGCAGCGATCCCTTCGAAATCTGCGACGGGCGCCCGCCGGTCAACCGGAATGTGAGGGCGAGCTCCGGGGGCAAGCTCGAGGTACTTGCGGATGATTGGGGCTCGGTCGTTCACGGGGACGTCGGTCAGCACGACCGGCGTGTCGCGGCCTTGCTCTTCTTCCTGCCGTGCCAGGCGAAGATCCCGTCGGTCGAGCACCATCTGCACACCCGGTTCTGTGAGGCGGCGATGCCGACATCGGCGAGCTCGTCGGTCAGGAACCGATACCCCAGGAGGAGAAGACCTCGTCGACGGTGGTTTCGCGGCTCTCCAGCGTCCACGTGACATGCGCGTCGCCGAGACCTCGGAACAGCGCCAGCCGCGCCAGCGCGCTGCCCGGCTGGGAGAGCCAGTCGGTGGTGGCTTCTACGGTCAGGTCGGGCTGCGCACCCGTGGGCGGGTCGACCAGCCCGTAGCGCAGCACCGTGGTGGCCACCGGTATCCCTCCGGCGTCGCCGAGTTCCACGCCGACTCCGATCCGGCCGTCGGGGTCGGCACCTGCCTGGTTGACCAGATGCCAGACGACGTCGGGGAAGCCTCCGTCCGCCGTGCGCGTGATCGTCGTGTCGGCGCCGGTGGTGGGGCTGGCGCCAGCAATGTCGAAGTCTGCGGCAAACAGACTGACCTTCGCAGTCGTGACCCCGGTGTCACCGCCCGTGGTGCGCGCCCTCAGCTTGAGGGGCGCGGTGCGAGGCAGGTGCAGGTAGAGCCGGTGGGCTTCGCCGTCGCTGCCGTCGCCGCCGCCGCCGATAACCCGCCCGATCGCCTCAACGGCGAGTGCCGGTGTTGCCGTCGGGTTGCCCACGGCCAGCACTTGGGTCGCGGTCTGGTCTGGAATCCGGTGGTCGGTCACCTTGACCGTGACGGTATGAGTGCCGGACGGGACGTGCAGCCAGCCGACGTCGGACTGGTCCAGGCGGAGCGGCTCCTCGGCGACCACGCCGTCGGGCAGCTGCCAGTCGACGGCGAAACCGCCCGAGTCCCAGGAGGGACGCACCGTCAGACGTACGCGGCGATAGGTCGTTCCAGCGGAGGGCGGCGGCAGTGGTGTGGTGGGTAGGTCCGTGGTGGTGCCGTCGTCCTGATGCCAGATGCCGGTCAGCGCCAGCTGTGGGGTATCGACTGCGTGATGGACCAGCTCGGCGGTGAGCTTCCCCGAGAGGTCAAAGCCGTCGAACCCGACGAAGGTGTCCTGCAGCTGGGCCACGAACGACCAGGTGTCGTCGGCCGGGTCGTTGTTGATGAAGACGCCGAAATCCTTCAGGAACAACCCGGTCCAGCTCGGGGGCAGCACCGTGCCCGGGGGGCTGGGCGGTGAAACGTCTGGGTCGAGGTCAAGCAACGCCTCGTCACAGGCGATGCCGACAAGGTCGGATCCCACGAGAAAGTGCGGCGGGTCGAAGCGCATGCTCGGAAGGCGTGGCTGCACCCCGCCGCTCGCGCCGGTGACGTCAATGAACGGCTGTGAGAGCCCGTCACCGCGCAGACCCACAGTGAGTCCCGGCCCAAGCAGCCGGACCTTGCGCGTCCCCGGCATGGGGACGATGTGGGTGAACGGCTCCGTGCGTAAGTTCCCAGCAATGAGGTGGGCCGGGTCTGCCTCGAGTTCGAATCGAGCGAGATCCATCCGCACCTCGGTGACGTTGCCAGCCCCGTCAAGGGCCAACGTCATGACGAGCTTCGTCCCACCGTGCGCAGGGTCGGGGCGTGGCAGCAACCGCAGTGTCCACGACCCGATCGGGATGGTCAGGTCGTTGCGGTTCCGATACGTGAGCACGACCTTGGACGGGTCCGAATCGTCGTAGTCAAGCGTCCCGACCCGGTTCGCTACAGCCTGCCGGTCAAACCCGCCCGGGATCAGTTGTTGCAGCATGCTGGCAACGTCGGTCACAGCAACCTCCAGACTTAACGGGCTCTTCACAATCCAGGGTGTAGTCGGTCTGAGATCTCGGGTCCGGTGGTGGGCGCGTCGGTGGCGGGGTAGGGGTCGAGGTCTTCCGATGATGGAGGTTCTGACGCCGTCCATTGGGAAGACCGCGACGTGCCTGACGCTTCCGCTCGATCGAAGCCAGGGACGGATGGCGGGACTTCCTCGGTGATCTTCGCTTCCGGGTGAAGTCCGTATAGTTCGCGCCCGCGCCGGTCAAGCAGCGCAAGATCCCCAAGTCGCCGGTCAAGTTCCGGACCCTGGGTATCCCCACCGTTGCCGACCGGGTCGTCCAGGCGAGCCTGGTGCTGGTGTTGGAACCGATCTTCGAGGCCGACTTCCACCCCTCCGCCTACGGGTTTCGGCACCTACGGCGGGCGTGGGATGCGATCGCGGAGATCCAGATGTTTGCCTCACGCTGTCAGCGGGGGCCGCTCGCCTTTCGTGTCCCGGTGAAGATCAGGTACTCCCAGGCCATGGACCTCTCGCCCCCGCCAGTGCGTCTGGGCCAGGTCGTCAAGGGCGCCGTCGTCTCTCAGTCCCGTGTATGCCGCGATGATGGGTCCGTAGCTGGACTTGACGAGGTGGCGGAAGTCGGCAGGGGTCTTGAAGCAGGCGACTCGGATTGCCTCTCCTCGGCCGGGAGTTCGGTAGTCAGGTCTGGTTGACGTGGAACAGGTTGTCCGGGTCGTAGCGCTTCTTGATCGCCGTGAGTCTCGGATGGTTGGCGCCGTAGGCCTCGCGGACGCGGTCGTGCCCTTCATTCATCAAGAAGTTCACGTAGGTGCCGGATGCCGCGGTGGGGTGCAGTTCCTTCCAGTAGTTCTTTGCCCACGTCGAGATTCGCTCTGCGTTCGCCGGGTCAGGGTCGACGCCGACGATCACGGCCGCCCAGCCGCCCTCTCGGTGGGCGAACGCGGTGGCGTTCACGGGGACTCGGGCGGCGGCGCCCCCGACGGGGTACATGTGCATCGTGGAGTGTCCGGTGGGTAGGAGTGCGCCGTACTTCTCGTGCACCTCGATCGCGGCGTCGCTGATCTCGGTGCAGAAGTCGGATCGCCAGTACCACTGCAACCCGGCCGGGTAGAGCCCGTCGAACGCCTGTTGCAACGCGTTGAAGGGCATCTCGTGCAGGCCGACCATCAGGGGAGAGCCGAACTCACGAACCGGTGCGGTGACTTCGGTGGCCTTGGCCAGCGGGCCCGTGTAGCACCAGACGATGCCGCACACTTTGCGTCCCCAAAGGTTCTCGGGGAACGGCGCGACGGGTGGGACGGTGAGCAGGGCGATCCAGCCGTTGAGCTTCTCGGGCAGGCTGGGTAGCAGTTCGCGGTACCACTGCATCACCTCGCGGGTGTCGGCCAGGTCGTAGAGGACCGGGCCGGCGAAGACGGTGCCGTGGTCGCCGATCTGGTGGCAGGTGAAGGTGAAGGACGTGACGACGCCGAAGTTCCCACCGCCGCCGCGCAGCGCCCAGAACAGGTCGGGGAGCGTGTCGGCGTCGGCTCGCACCAGGGACCCGTCCGCGAGCACGACGTCGGCGCGTAGCAGGTTGTCGATCGTGAGCCCGAATCGGCGGGTGAGGTAGCCGATGCCGCCGCCGAGGGTCAGGCCGCCGACGCCGGTGCTAGCCAGGAAGCCGGACGGAGTGGCCATCCCGAACGCGACGGTGGCGTGGTCGACGTCGCCCCACGTGCAGCCGCCGTCGACGCGGACCGTTCCCGCCGCGGGATCGACCGTGGTGCTGCGCATGGGAGCCAGGTCGAGCACCAGGGCGTCGTCCCAGACGCCGAGGCCAGCGGCGTTGTGTCCGCCGCCGCGGACCGTCAGGTCGAGGCCGTGCTCGCGGGCGAACCGGACTCCGGCCACGACGTCGGCGACGTCGTGGCACCGCAAGACGGCGGCAGGGTGTTTGTCGATCATGGCGTTGTAGACCGCGCGGGCCTCGTCGTAGTTCTCACCGTCGGGCAGGATCACCGGGCCGCGGGTGAGAGCGGCGAGCTCACCGTACGGCGCGTTGGCTGCCCGTGTGGTGGTGCTGCCGGGTGCCATCGTGTTCGTCATGAACGGCTCCTCCGCTTGGACTGGCCGGGACCCGCCCGATTCGTTGATGACGCTATGCAAGGCGCCGTTCCGAAACCGTTCGGGCCAGATCCGGCCGGTGCGAACGCTTCGCCGTTAGGGCTGTCCCAGCGCGTGGAGGTCGGCGCGGCACCGGTTCAGCAGGGACACGCTCGACTGAGACCGAGCCAGGTCAATCGCATGCTCGAGCCCTCGGACCGCACGTGGGCCTGGGTCGAGGACCCCGCGGGCGCGCAGGACCTCCGGCAGCCACCACCGGTCGTCGTGCTCAGTCGCGAACGAGTCGGCAGCATCCAGGACAGCGACAGCGGACGCGGTGCTTCCCTCGCGACGATGCAAGTCGGCAACTAGGGACAACCAGTACGTCATCCGGGCCAACGAACCCTCCCGCTCCAGGGAGTCAATCCCGGCCTGCGCGGTGCGCAGCCCCACGGGTCCGCCCTCCGCCCAACCGGCGAGAACCGCTGCCCACTCCCCGTAGTAGGCAAAGCGGTAGTGACCACACAGCTCGGTCAGCTCCGCCAGGATGTCCCCGAGCGACGCGATATCGCCGAGGAGCTGGCAGTTGACCGCTGCATACGAGAGAGCCACGGTGAGCGAGTAGGGGTGTTCGATGAGCCGAGCCTGATGCACTGCCTCGGCACTGGCAGACGCTGCACCGGCGTGGTCGCCCAGAAGCCACCGTGCGTGCGCCCACCAGGCTCGAGCATGGACCACGGTGCGAGTCCCGATCGGCAACGAATCAGAGACGCTTGCCAGATCACATGCCAGCCGGAAGTGCTGGTCCGCCAGCGGGAGCAGCCCCAGGACCAGGCCTGATCCAGCCACCGCCAGATGAGCTTGGGCGGCTAGCTCCGGCCGCTCCTCAGAGAGAGCGAGCGCCTGGCCGCCCCACTCGTGTGCCTTCACGGTGTGGCCCTGCACGAAGGTGGTGGTAAACAGCGCGATCGCGGCCGTGCACTGGACGTCGACCAGGCCAAGACGCTCACCGAGTGCCGCCGTCCGCCGCTCGTACTGTTCCAGCTCCGTCGAGGCGTAGCCGCGCCACGCGTTCATCGGAGGGAGCAGCTCCTGGAGCGCTGCGAGCTCACGTCGGTCGCGCTGGCTACTCGCCGGGAGTTCGCCGACCAGAGCAAGGCAGCGCTGCCAGAACCGGACGCTTTCGGCATGCGCAAACACCGTGGTGGCCTGTTTGGCGGCTCGTTCGTAGAAGGGCAGCGCTCGCTCCGGTCGACCGCTGCGGTCGTGCTGTTCAGCCAGCTGGGCAGCCACGGAGTCGATGCGGTCGGCGTAGAGCAGTTCCAACGCCTGGGCCAGACGCCGGTGCAGGAGCCACCGCTGCGGTGGGCTGATCCCACGGTAGGCCGCCTCACGGAGCAGGTCGTGAGCGAAGTCGTAGCCGCGGCCGTGCTGCTCCAGGACTCGTCGGCGCCAGAGATCATCCACCTGGCGGACCACGGTGTCCTCGGCCAGGTCGGATGCCTCGATCAGCAGGTTAAGGGTGAAGTCGCGACCGACGGCGGAAGCCAGCGCGACCACCTCGCGAGCTGGCTCCGGCAAGTGCGCCAGCCGGCTGTCCAACACTCCGCGGAGATCCGCGGGTTCGACCGGCCCCGGTGTCGGGGCCGCCGTGCGCAGCGCTTCGACGAGGTAGAACGGATTGCCTCCGGTCGTCGACATCAGCAGATTGAGCTCTTGGTCACTGACCGCGCGCCCGAGGATTCCCGCCGCGAGCGTACTGGCGTCCTGCGGTGCCAAGTTCTCGAGTGTCACCAGCGCGGCCTGGCCGGCGGCTCGCATGGTGTCCAGTCGACCAGCGAGATCGCTGCCACCGAGCTCGTCATCGCGCGCTGTGGCGACCACGAGTAGCGGCGACGAGCCCATGAAGGACATCAAGAACGACAGCCATGACATCGTCGTCTTGTCGCACCACTGCAGATCGTCCAAGGTGAGCAGAACCGGTCGGTCTACAGCACGGATGGCTCGGGCGAGACCCTCGAAGAACCGCAGTCGTTGCCAGGCATCCACTTTGGCGCGGTTACCGGCGACCGGTTCGGCGGCGCTGCGCGCTTGGGGAACCAGTCTGTCGACCTCGGCCCGCCAGACCGGGTCGAGATGCTTGGTCGCCATCCGCAGGTGTGGGCTGCGCAGCCAGTCAGCGACCGGTGCCAGCGGAACCGAGCCAGTGGCCGCAAAGCACCGTGTCGTTGCGACGAGAGCGTCCTGCCTGCGCACGGCTCCGACCAGGTCCGCGACCAACCGGGTCTTCCCGACGCCGGCCTCACCCACCACGACCAGGAAGCGAGCGCCGGCCTGTGCTTGACTCCACGCGGAAAGAAGCAGCTCTCGCTCGCTCGCTCGGCTGACCAGTCCCGGCGACAGCGGCCACCTCACCGTGTCGGTCGGACCGCCGCTGGCGTCGACCGGCGAGTGACCCATGTCGAGCGCTGCGTCGAGCTCAGCCTGGGTCTCTGGCGAAGGTCCGACCCCGAGTTCGCGCTCCAAAAGCGTGGCGCACTGGTGGTATGTCCGCATGGCGCCCGCCCGGTCACCCACCGCTCGAAGAGTCTGCATCAGCAGGTGATAACCCGGCTCCTCCAGCGGTTCGAGCAGGACTCGTCGCCGAGCAAACGCGATTGCGGCCGCCGCGTCATCGTGCGTCAGCCAGTACTTCGCGACCCGGTCGCACAGGTCCACACAGGCCCGATTCAGGTCATCTCGGACGGCCAGCGCCCAGTCGTCGTAACAGCCAGGCAGGAACGGTCCCCGGTACAGCGTGAGCGCGTCAGCGCTGTGGAACTCGAGCGCCTCACGTTTCCCCGATTCCAACGCGGTGATCGTGCTCGCACACGCGGTGAGGAAGTCGTGCACGTCGACCGCGCAGTGCGGTCCGGGCCGCCAGCACAGCGATTGGGCATCCACCCGCAAGCATTCGTTGTCGTCCAGCAGACCGCGCAGGTGGTGCAGCTCGCGGCGCAGGTTGGTCCGGGCCTGTGCGCTCTCCGAGTCGGGCCACAGCACGCCCGCAAGATGCACGCGGGGCTGCGGGCTCTCGGGATGGCTCACCAGGTAGGCCAACAACGACACCGCACGAGCGGAACTGCGCACCTGAGCAGGATCCGCTCCGGAGACGTCGACCCCGCCCAGCAGATCCACGCGCATCGCCGCGGTCATCGATGCACCCTACCGCCGGTCGGGGTGCACCAGACCTCCCGGAAACAGACGGTCTGGCTTGTCCTAGCCTCGATCCTGCACTCGGCGGGGAGAGCGAGATCGGATGGAAGCCGAGCTGCTCGAGGTCAGCATCGTCACACGACGGTAGTGATCGTCGCCGCCGGAATCGACGGGACGGTGCGGCTCGTCAGGAAGCTGTGGGGCCTCGACCAGCCTGGCCTGAGCTGGAAGCGGACAGGGGAGAAGGCACCGGCCGCGTTGTAGCCTGCCTCCTCGTGGTGGTTGGTGTTCGTGCGCGCTCCTGTCTCTTGGCGTCGCGTGCGACGTCGCGGCGATCCGATGGGAGGGCCTGACGTGCGAATCCCTTTCATGTCGAAGGTTTCGAGCCAGGAGGAGCTGGCCGTCGAGGACGCCCGGCTGCGCTTCATCGCTGACACCCGAGGCGGGAGCGGCTTTCTCCTCGCGGGCGCCACGTTCTGGCTCCTCGGCGCGCTGGTGGCGCAGGTGGCGCCCCTGGTTCGTGTCGAATGGGTGCTTTACGGCGGGCTGGCTGTGCCGGTCCTCGGCTTCGTCATCGCCGCGCTGCAGGGCGCCAACCTGTGGACCCACCCGGGTTACGCCTCTCTGGTCATGTTCGCGACTATCACCGAGCTGGCAGCACTACCCACGATGTTCTACCTGCGCGTCGAGCATCCCGAAGCGCTGCCGGGCATCTTGATGATCGCGGACGGGGCTCACTTGCTGATCCTGATGTGGCTGCACCTGGACTACACCTACTTCCTGGCCGGCTACGCCAAGGCACTGCTCGGCGTCCTGTTCCTCTTCGGCGTCCTGTGGGAAGATTCTTACCCTCTGCAGATGGCCGCCAGTGGCGTGATCTCGCTGATCACCGCCGCGCTCGTGTGGCGCGACAGCCAACGCACCCTGCAGCTATACCTGCGCCCGGGCAGTGAGCGACACGGCCGAAGCGACCCGTGAACGATCCCACCGACGAACGTCCGGCGCGGCGTCGATCCTGCCTTGAGGTGGTCGGCTCGCCACCGTCAAGATGGAGCGCCGCCGGCCACGCCTCGCGTCGCCGGGCCGACATGTACTTGCCAAATATGCAAGTACATGCTTCTGTGGTGAATCCTGTTCTTCCGACCCGGAGGTGATCATGGACGCCCCGCACTCACAACTCAGCCCGCAGCAGGCCCGCGAGCAGCTGGCCGCCGCGCAAAGTCGCCCGCTCAGTTCCAGGCGGGATCATCGGATCCACGCCATCGGCACCGCCGTGTTCGGGCTGGCCGTGGGATTCCTCGCGGCGTCGCGCAACATCATGGACGGCTCGACCTGGATATGGGCCACGTTGGCCTACTTCGTCGTGGCCGTGGGCTCAGGAATCTGGGTGGAGCGCGCAGCGCGCACGGTCCCGCGCCGGACCCGGTTGTGGTCCCGGCTGGGACTGCTAGGATCACTGATCCTGGCGCTGGTGGTCGTGCTGCCCTGGCTCAACCTTTCGGCTCAAAGCGCACCCAACACCGGGCCGATGGTCCTCGCCGGCGGTCTGGGCGCGGCGATCCCCAGCATGATCGCCGCGGGCATGATCGCCGCCAGACGCTCATGAGCACCATCAAAGGACAACACGCCCGCCACCGGCTGGACCCGCTCATCCACGCCCCCGTGCGGCTCAGCATCATCGCGGCCCTAGCCGGAGTCGATGAGGCAGAGTTCGGCCACGTGCGCGATGCCATCGAGGTCACCGACTCCGCGCTATCCAAACAAGCCACCCAACTGGAGAGCGCCGGGTACGTAAAAATCCGCAAAGGCTACGTCGGCAAACGCCCTCGCAGCTGGCTCTCCCTGACCCCCGCCGGACGGACCGCCTACACCACCCATCTCCAAGCACTACGCACCATCGCCGACGAGCTGGGGACTATCGCGATAACGGTATAAGAGGCTGAGCGCTGTGAAGTCTCGGGACATCGTAGAAGACCGCCCCGCCCGCCGCGGTGATACCGTCCGGGTCGCCTCCATGGACCGCCGACGTCGCTCTCGCCGAGCGGATCAGGCCGTGCTCGTGCTCGGCAGTCGTGGATCTGGTGGGGGTGCGGTGGGTGGGTCAGGGCTGGGTTCTTGGCCTGGCTCGCGGTGGCCGCGACGCGGCTGGTGTCATCGGGTCGGTGCGCTTCCTCGGGGAGCCACAGATGCGCGTTGGCGACCCAAGTTATCGGTGCGTCACTTGGGAGTGGGTAGCCGCTGCTGCCCTCGTCTTCCTCCCGCGGGTCAGGCCCTCGGTGTCCAGGGTGCCGTCGATGATTTGGGTAGCGATGTCCAGCTGGGTCCGCTCTACGTGGCGGGCGTGGGCACGGATGGCAGCGAAGGCGGACTCGGTGGGCAGGGCGTGGCGTTCGGCCAGCATGCCCTTGGCTTGTTCGATGACGACCCGGCTGTTCAGGGCTCCTTGGAGCTGTTCAGCCAGGAGTTGCTGTTCCTGGATGGACCGTTCCTGGAGCAGGCCGATGGTGGCGATGTCGGCGATCGCTTGCCCGAGGGCGAGGTCCTGTTCGGACAGGCCGCCAGGTCGAGCGAGAAAGACGTTCAACGCGCCGATGACTTCCTGGCGCAAGCGCATAGGGATGGCGTGCACGGAGCTGAACCCGGCGGCGCGAACCGCGCGACCGAAGGTGGGCCAACGCTGTTCGGCCTCATCGGGGGCGACGTTGGCGACGATCTCACCGAGGTGGTAGCAGTCCAGGCAGGGTCCTTCGCCGTGTTGCAGCTCGAAAAGTTCGAGCGTGCGGGTCTGCTGGCTGGAGGAGGCCACGACTTGCACGGCGCCGCGTTGGTCGGCCAGCATCAACCCGTCCGCGTCGGCGTCCAGCAGCTCGACGCTGGTCTCGGCCACGGTGTGCAGGAAGTCGATGACGTCGAACTCGGCGACGAGGGTGTCGGCGAGCTGGACGAAGACGTCCAGGAGTCGTTGCTGGGTGAGCATGTCAGGGCTGCCTTTCCGTGGATGGTTGGGTACGTCTTGCGCGCAAAGTTGTTGGTGGATACGGGGTTCACGTGGCGAGAGCATCAGCGCTCACCCGCCATGACGGGAGTGAAGCGCAGGGTGCCGGTGATGACCTCCTCGGCGCTGACCGCGAGGCTGCGCGTGTCGCAGTAGGCCCGGGCTCGTAGCAGCAGCAGGGCGTCGGCGATGCCGACGCGGGCCTGCACGGCGATCATCCCAGTCGCTTGGTGCACTGCCAGTCGGCTGTTGACGCTAGCCAGGTCCGGGTGCAACTGGCCGTCCAGGGGTTGCTGGTCTTGCAAGTGCAGCAGCATTCGCAGCGAGGCGTCAGCGAAGCACAGCGCCTCGCGTAGGGCGGCAGCGCCAAGCGTGCCGGGGGTGTCGCGGTAGAGGTCGAGTACGCCCAGGCGGATCCTGCCGACCTGCAGCGGGAACGCGAAGATGGCCTCGACACCGGCATCGACAGCGTCCCGCCCGAAGGCGGGCCATCGCGGGGTACCGGTGGCGCGCAGCTGGGGTTGGAGCACCGGGCGGCCCATCGTGGATGCGTCGATGCACGGCCCTTCGCCGAGATTGAACTGGAGTTCTTCCAGCACTGTCGCCCGGACGTCGGTCGCCCCGACCAGGCCCGCCAGACCATGCTCGCTCATCAGAACCAGCCCGGCCCCGGTGACCGGCAGCGCGCTGACACAGGCGGCGCACACCACGCCCGGCAAGCTGAGGGCACCGCAGGCAGACTCCACGTCCTGGGCGGCCTCGGTCAGGATCTGCTCGACCCGAGTAGCCAGCACCATTGATCACTGCCTTGTCGAACGTTGCCCCGGTGACGCCTCCAGCGTGGGCCGCAGCCTCGGGGTCTGGCGAGGCGGCCGGACGATCTTGTCACGGTAGCCCAGCCTGGGCAGAGAGGCCAGTTCCCTTCTGTGAGCGTGGAACTCAGTTAGATCTGAGGAGGCGGTGCGCTAGCCCGGATCTTGTGTGGGGTTCTGGAAGCTGTACGTATGCGCCATCAAGGACGTCCACACTGGCCGTGACCGGCGGCGCCGAGTTACTCGCACCGCGCCCACGACCACTTCCACGCAAAAGGACACCGCATGATCGCCAAAGCGACCGGCCGATACGAGCTCCGTGAGGGTCACGACGTCGTCGTTCTCGCCCGTGCCTTCCGGGCCCCGATCACAGACATCTGGGCCGCGGTCACCGAACCCGACTGGATGGCCCGGTGGATCGGGACCTGGACCGGCGACCCGACGTCGGGCTCGGTGCGATTCGCCATGACCGCCGAGGGCGACGAGGCTCCCGAGCAGACCTTCCAGATCCGCTCCTGCGAGCCGCCACGCAGGGTGCAGGTTCAGGCGGCCGACGACAGCGGGGTGTGGGAGCTGGGGCTCGAACTCGACGAGCAAGACGGCATCACGACACTGGAGCTCACCCAGGTGATCCTCGACCCGGCCGTCCTGGAGAGCGTCGGCCCAGGCTGGGAGTACTACCTTGACCGCCTCGTCGCAGCACAGACGGGAGGCGACCCGTCAGCGATCGACTTCGACCGGGACTACTACCCAGCCCTCAGCGCGCACTACACAGGGCTCCGACCTGCAGGGTAGTAGCCGCTCAGCCGGAGCGAGCCGCCCGCCCGGAAGTGAGATGCTAGGAGACCCTAGTATTTAGTTGGAAGACCAAGTAAATTTCACGCATGACGACGCACCCCGAGGCCGAGCAGCGACGCGCGCACGACACCGCGCTGGAGTCCGTGGCCGGCTTCCCGGCCGATCCCGCCGTCGACTTCACGACCGAGCTGTCCGCCGAGGTGGCCGCGGATCTCGCTGCGGATATCGGGGCGAACGCCGTCGAGGTGGTCGCCGAGCACGGCGCCGATCTCGCGGCCGATTTGGCTCGCATACTTCCGCGGGACGGTTCCACACCCGCGTACACGCCGTCCGCGACCCGCGCGACCGGACGGCAGCGCTGGCAGGAGCGGTACAACGCGGCCCTCGCGGCGGGGGCGGTGCGCGACGCGGACTTCACGACGCTCTCCGGGGAGCAAGTCGAGCCGTGCTACGGGCCGTCGGAGGCGCAGGAGGCAGCCGATCCCAACTTCGCGCGGATCGGCTGGCCCGGGGAGTACCCCTTCACCCGCGGCCTGCACTCCACCGGCTTCCGGGGTCGCACCTGGACGATCCGGCAGTTTGCGGG
>CAJDWP010000028.1_pt1 | contig 27183 bp, 22 predicted proteins | sample 7391631 | NCBI WGS metagenome assembly CAJDWP01 (sample SAMEA7055740, study PRJEB34461) | soil metagenome | biome: terrestrial ecosystem; feature: Peninsula; material: soil | place: Antarctica | collected 2016 | reverse complement strand
TACTGCTGCCCGGCCGTCCAAAGGTTCGTCACGAGCCAGTACAGAAGCACGCCGATCGGGAAATTGACGCCGGAGACCGCGAAGATCAGAGGCATCGCGTACAGCAGGATCTTTTGCTGCTGCGCGAACGGGTTGTCCAAGGCCGACGCCGGCATGTTCTTGCGCATCAGCTGGTGCTGAGTCCAGAAGGTCGACCCGGACATCATGGCAACCAGCACGACCGTGAGGATCTTGGCCTCGAGTGAATCCGAATGCAGGAAACTGGAACTCAAGGACGCCCCGAAGAGCGTCGAACTCTCGGCCTCTGCGGCCAGCGATGCGTTCAGCGGTCCAGCCGGCCGGACCGTGTCGTTGGCGACCCCGCTGAGGTTGTTGAGCACCCTGAACAGGGCGAAGAACACGGGCATCTGCATCAGGATCGGCAGGCAGGAGCTGAACGGGTTCGTGCCCGTCCGCTTGTAGAGGCCCATCGTCTCCTCGGACATCGCCTGCCGCGATTCGGGATCGGTCTTCCCCTTGTACTTCTTTTGGATCTTCTGCATTTCCGGCTGGATCAGCTGCATCCGCCGGGAGCTCTGGATCTGCTTGACGAACAGCGGGATCAGCAACACCCGCACGACGACCACCAGGCCGGCGATCGAGGCCGCCCAGGTCCATCCGCCTGCCGACGGAGCGCCGAGCGAGGTGAAGACCGCATGGAAGCCCACCAGGACCCACTCGACCGCCCACCGTAACGGGAAGAGCAGCTGGTCATACCACGACATCTCAGTGCATTCCTCTCGGGCGGGACGACTGCCCGCCGATGGTCACGCCGGGATCCCCGGCCAGAGTTTCGTGCGACATGTGCGTCCCGCACGCTTCCACAAGTTCGGCCTCGCGACGGAGCGCCACAGATCGGTGCGCCTCCCAGTCGGGCCGTCCGTGGCGTCCTCGCGGCGGGACGTGGTCGACGCCGCCGCCGCTCCACGGGTGGCAGCGCAGGAGGCGTCGCGCCGCCAGCCAGGGGCCCACCAACGGTCCGAACCGCTCGATGGCCTGCACCGCATACGACGAACATGACGGGTAATACCGGCAGCTCTGTGGGAGAGCCGGGGAGATGGCCACCTGGTAGAGCCGGATCAGGGAGAGCAGAGGCCACGCGGCGATTCGTGCCGCCCTGCTGGGCCGCCCCGTCTGTGCGCGATGGTCTGCCCCACCTGTTGACACCGTCATCGCAGACTCCTCAAGCAGCGGTTCAGACAGCGGTCCAGCTCACGCGCCAGGACCTCGTGGCTCGCATCGACGGCCACCGCACGGGCGCGCACCACGATGTCTGTACCGTCCGGCACGACGACCACGCGCTGTGCCATCAGCGCGCGCAGGCGCCGCTTCGTACGGTTGCGGATCACCGCGTTGCCGACGGCTTTGGACACGACAAAACCGACGCGGGGGGGCGCCGCGCGGACAGGACGCCCAGGAGTCTCAGGAGCGGAGCAGTGAACCACCAGCAGCGGGCCGCCGCAGCGTCGTCGGGACCGGACCGCAGCAGCGAATTCCGCCCGCGTTCGCAGCCGATGCCGCGCGGGGAGCACGGCGATCAGCTCAGGCCGACAGCTCGGTGCGTCCCTTGCGGCGGCGCTCGGTGATGATGGCGCGCCCCGCGCGGGTGGCCATGCGGTGACGGAAGCCGTGCGTCTTGGCACGACGACGGTTGTTGGGCTGGAAGGTGCGCTTGGTCACAGTCTTCTCCGTCGATGGCGGTGAGGTCGTGGGGCGGGTCGCGAAGCCGGGATTTTCGGCCGCGTTCGTACGTCCGCCGCGTCTGCCGTGCGTACCCTCAACGCCCGTGCGCTAGGGATGATGAAGCCCGACGCTGACGGGCATGCGAAGACGGCCGCCTAGGACGGCCATCGTCTACGGTACGGGAGCGCCGGAAGGGGGGTCAAACCGACACGGCGGTCAGCGGCGTGTCCGCCGCCACCGGCCGCCGCCACCCGACGTGCCCTACGATGCGCCCGTCACCGAGTGCCGAGCGGTACGCCGCACGAAGAGCCCCCTGAAGTGCACCACGAAGAGCGCCCGCGAGGCCACCACGGTGAGGGCCGCATGGGCGGGCTCGGCACCGGTTCTCGTGATCCGACCCGGGCGTCCTCGCATGATGTTCACACTGTGTGGACAACCATGTGGACAACGCGGATAGCCGTCGTCCATGGCCGACGCTTCGTCGTACGATGACGACCTGGTCGTGTGACCAGGTCTGACGCTCTCGTCAGGCGGTGGCCGGTCGGACAGGGGCGTGTGACGGGCCCGATAACCCTTCGTTTCCCCATGTCAGGATGTGCCGGTGACCGACTCGCAGGACTACGACGTCGTCTGGCAGGAGGCGCTCGGGTCGCTGACCGGTCTCGCTGCTCGGGACCGCGCCTTCCTCCGCCAGGGCCGACTGCTCGGATGGTTGAACGGCACAGCCCTGGTAGCCGTCCCCGACGACCTCACCAGGGACGTCCTGGAGACACGGATCCGCGAGGACCTCACGGCCGCCCTCCAGCTGGCGATGCACAAGCCGACGAAGGCGGACGACGCGGACGACGCGGACGAAGACCCCGGTGAGGGGTTCACCGAGAGGGCGCCTGGTGTGGACACTCGGGGCGGCGCGCCTATCGGCGTCGTGGGTCCCGGTGGGCCGATCCGTCGGCGCGAGAGCACGGCAGTCGAGGGCGGACAGGCCCGACTCAACCCGAAGTACACGTTCGACAGTTTCGTCATCGGATCCAGCAATCGATTCGCACACGCTGCGGCGGTCGCGGTAGCTGAGGCGCCCGCGGAGGCGTACAACCCGCTGTTCGTGTACGGAGACTCCGGACTGGGCAAGACGCACCTGTTGCACGCGATCGGGCACTACGCCCGGCAGATCTACCCGAACGTGCAGGTCACCTACGTGAACTCCGAGGAGTTCACCAACGACTTCATCAACTCCATCCGCGACGACAAGGCCGCCAGTTTCCAGCGTCGCTACCGCGAGGTGGACGTGCTGCTCATCGACGACATTCAGTTCCTCGGTGGGAAGTTGCAGACGCAAGAAGAGTTCTTCCACACGTTCAATACCCTGCACAACGCCAACAAGCAGGTCGTGATCACGAGCGACGTGCCACCGAAGATGTTGCAGGGATTCGAGGCCCGGATGCGCAGCCGTTTCGAGATGGGGCTGCTCACCGACGTCCAGCCGCCGGACCTCGAGACCCGCATCGCGATCCTGCGCAAGAAGGCGATCCAGGAGCGGCTGACCGTCCCCGACGAGGTCCTCGACTTCATCGCCAGCCGCATCTCGACCAACATCCGGGAGCTCGAAGGCGCTCTCATCCGGGTGACGGCGTTCGCGAGCCTCAGCCGGCAGGAGGTCCACCTCGGCCTCACGAACGCCGTCTTGAAGGACCTCATACCGGACGGGTCGGGCAACCAGATCACGGCGACGACGATCATGGCGCAGACGGCGGTCTACTTCGGTTTCACGATCGACGAACTGTGCAGTCAGTCCCGCTCCCGGGTGCTGGTCAACGCGCGGCAGATCGCAATGTACCTGTGCCGCGAACTCACCGAACTGTCGCTGCCGAAGATCGGTCAGCAGTTCGGGGGTCGCGACCACACGACGGTCATTCACGCTTATCGCAAGATCGGCTCGTTGATGGCCGAGCGGCGCAGCGTCTACAACCAGGTCACCGAGCTGACGATGAAGATCCGGACAGCCTCCGCCTGAGCGCCGTGGACCCGGGGCGGTCATCGGACGCCCATCCGATGGCGGCGCCGTCCTTCCCAGCCGCTGGATACGTCCCGTGTGCGTGGGTGTTCTCCACAGGCTTCGCTGTGGGCGTGGACACGTCGAGCCCACCGCTCTCAGAGGGAAACTCACGCGTCGTCCGACGCTTCTCTGCTGGCCAACGGCGCATCGCGCCGCCGCATCGACACAGGTGGGGAGCCTGTCTTGGACACTTGTCCACAATCCGGTCCACAGTTGTGGACCGGATTGACGAAGCAAGGTCAACCTTGGTTCCCAGGACGTGCGCGGATGTCGTACACACCTGTGGATAAGGGTGTGGATAGTGCCAGACATGACCCGGCAGGGCTCTCGTTCGCTGGAACGTAACCCTGCCCTCGAGTCCCTGCCTCCCTCCTTCGCGTCGCCGAGCCCGCGCCGAGCCGGGGTCGAGCCGGGGTCGAGCCGGGGTCGAGCCGGGGACGAGCCGGGGACGAGCCGGGGACAACCGGGGGACAACCATGGCGCAGTCGTGGACGCGCCGTGGATGAAGACGACAGCCCTTGGGGACGAGCGTCCTCGATCCACACCGCCACCAAGGGGTGGCCGCGATCGTGCACACCGTCATCCACGGGCAGATCGCCCGATGACCTGTTCTTTCCTCCTGAATCCACAACATCCACAGCCCCGATGACGATGATGGGATAGATCTAGGAAGGTCCGAGACCGCGCACGAACGGTGTGGACGGCCGCTGGTAGCTGAGGCCAGGCGGCGGGATGCGATTGGCGGCTGTGTCTGTGGGGATTACAGTTCGTCCGGGGCACCAGAGCACAACCTCGCCCCGGGAGGCGAAGAAGGGGCGGATGCGTCGTGAAGTTCCGTGTGGAGCGTGACGTCCTCGCGGACGCGGTCACCTGGGCCGCTCGGGGGCTGCCCAACCGTCCTCCGGTGCCGGTCCTTGCCGGCGTGCTCATCGAGGCGGATGAGGCCGGGACACTGACCCTTTCCGCATTCGACTACGAGACGTCCGCGCGCATCACCGTGCCCGCCGACGTCGAGGAGTCCGGCACGGTCCTGGTCCTCGGGCGGCTGCTCGCCGACATTTGTCGGAATCTGCCGACCCGCCCCATCGATGTGGCCACCGATGGCAACAAGGTTCACTTGACCTGCGGGTCTATCCAATTCAGCCTGCTGCGGATGCCGAGCGACGAGTACCCCAGCTTGCCGGTCCCACCGGAGCCGTCCGGGTCGGTGGCCGGCGATGTCTTCACTCAAGCCGTCGGTCAGGTCGCGATCGCGGCGGACCGCAGCGACACGTTGCCGATCCTCACAGGCGTACGGATCGAGATCGACGGCTCGCAGATGACGCTGCTTGCCACGGACCGATACCGGCTCGCGATCCGGGAGTTGGAGTGGAACCCTCGAGACCCCGGGGCCGAGGCGGTCCTGCTCGTGCCGGCGCGCACGCTGGCCGAGACGGCCAAGGCGCTCGGCGCGAGCGCGGCGGTCGACATCGCGCTCGGGGATGCGGCGGGGGGCGATGGGCTCGTCGGCTTCGAGGCGGGGCAGCGCCGCACGACGAGCCGCCTCCTCGACGGGGAGTACCCGCGGGTGTCGTCGATCTTCCCGAGCAGCGTCGACACGGAGGCCGTGGTGCAGACCTCCTCGCTGGTCGAGGCCGTCAAGCGCGTCGCGCTCGTCGCGGATCGCAACACGCCGGTCCGGCTGCGCTTCACGGACGGGCTGATCGCGATCGACGCGGGGGCCGGCGATGACGCGCAGGCGTTCGAGGAGGTCGAGTGCACCCTGACCGGGCCGGAGCTGGAGATCGCGTTCAACCCCCACTACCTGCTTGACGGGCTGCACGCGACGGGCAGGGAGTTCAGTCGCTTGTCGTTCACCCAGCCGAGCCGCCCGGCCGTGCTGTCGGGGCAGAGCGAGGCTGAGGGCGCCGCAGACTTGTCGTACCGGTACGTGCTCATGCCCATCCGGTTCTCCGGCTGAGCGCCCGCGGCTCGCCGGTCAGAAGCGTCGCCGTGCACGTCGCGCACCTGTCTGTCGCAGACTTCCGCAACTACGAGGCCGCGGAGCTACCCCTGGCGCCGGGCGTGACGACGCTGCTCGGCGCGAACGGACAGGGCAAGACCAACCTGGTGGAGGCGGTCGGGTACATCGCGACACTCGCCAGCCATCGGGTCGCGCAGGACGCGCCGCTGGTACGGATGGGAGCCGAGCGCGCCGTCGTTCGGGCGTCGATCGACCGAGATGGCCGCCGCTCGCTCGTCGAGCTCGAGATCATCCCGGGGCGTGCCAACCGGGCTCGCCTCAACCGCGCGCCGCTGGCGCGACCACGCCAGCTGTTGGGCACCCTGCGCAGCGTCCTGTTTGCCCCGGAGGACCTGGCCCTGGTCAAGGGCGATCCGAGCGAGCGGCGGCGCTTCCTGGACGACCTGCTGGTGGCGCGGCAGCCCCGCTGGGCCGCCGTCCGAGCGGATTACGAGCGGATCGTGCGGCAACGTAACGCCCTGCTGAAGTCTGCGGCGCCGCAGCTGCGCGGACCTCGGGGACGGGGCAGGGGCCGGGAGCGGATCGTGACCCCAGACGCTGCCGAGGATGCCTCGGCGCTGCACACCCTGGACGTGTGGGACGAGCAGTTGGCCCTCGTGGGCGCTCAGCTGCTGTATGCCCGCCTGCGGCTCCTGCGCGACCTACGACCGCTTCTGGGGGAGGCGTACGCCGTGGTCAGTGACGCTCCCGCGCACGCGGCCGCGAGCTACCGCAGCTCGCTCGCCGAGGACGTTGCGGCGGTGCTCGCTGCAGGCGAGGTGCCCGAACACGACGAGCTGTACGCAGCCGTCCTGGCCACGCTCGAGCAGCGGCGTCGGGAAGAGATCGAGCGGGGCGTCACACTCGCGGGTCCGCACCGCGACGACGTGATCCTCAGCCTCGGCGATCTGCCAGCCAAGGGGTACGCGAGCCAGGGTGAGTCCTGGAGCGTGGCGCTCGCCTTGCGGTTGGCGTCCTTCCAATTGCTGCGCCGCGATCTCGGTACGGATCCGGTCCTGATGCTCGACGACGTGTTCGCCGAGCTCGACGCCGGACGTCGGGATCGTCTCGCGCATCTGGTCGGCGATGCGGAGCAGGTGATCGTCACGGCCGCCGTTGCCAAGGACGTCCCGTCGTCGCTGACGGGGGCGACGTACAGAGCCGACGCCGGACGGATCTCCAGCGACAGCATGCCCCTCGAGGGCGCCGATGACTGAGACACCGCCTCCCCAGAGCGACGCCGAGCAGGGCGCCCTCGAGCCGCCGACATCAGAGGGTCCAGGCCCCGAGCCGCCTACTCCCGAGGAGCCTGGACCCCAGGAGCCTATTCCCGAGGAGCCTGGACCCGCGGACCCGAACGAGCGGGAACGTCTCGCCCTGGCGGCCGCCGCAGCGCTTGCGCGGGCCCGGGAGGGCGCGCGGGCCCGGGGACTGCGTCCGGGGGGCGGTCGTGGGCGCTCCTACCGTCAGGGCGTTCCCGGGTCGTCGAGGGGTGGTGGGGCCACGTACAGCTCGTCAGGCCGTGACGGGCGTGACCCGGTCAGCCTAGGTGACCAGCTCGACCACCTCGTCGTCGACCGTGGCTGGCGCGACGATGTGGCCGTGGGTGCGGTCATCTCCCGGTGGCCCGCGACGGTCGGGCCGGAGGTGGCGCAGCACGCCCGGCCGGAGTCGTTCGAGGACGGGGTACTCACGGTGCAGGCGGACAGTACGGCATGGGCGACGAACCTGCGTTTCCTGACCGAAGGCATCCTGGCCAAGATCGCGACCGACACTGGTGAGGGTGTCGTCACCGAGCTACGCATCATCGGCCCGTCGGCGCCGAGTTGGCGGCGCGGGCGGCGGTCCGCGTCGGGGGGACGGGGGCCGCGGGACACGTATGGGTGATCCTGGTCCTGCCCGGTGACCTCAGCCTGCCCGGTCGCGTGGGTCTGACGAGTGATCTGGGCTGTGCGGGTGGGTGCCGGCCGGCCGACGAACGCCTGAGGGCCGCCGTTCAGCTGGCGGTCCAGGTCGCCAGCATCGTGTCGGCGAGCAGGGACGCGGTCTGCGTGCCGGGGGAGGTCACGTTGACCTGGGTGAGCCCCAGCGGGGTGGGGACTTGCAGGAACTCCCCGCTCAGGGTGGTGCCTTGCAGCGTGTACGAGAACGAAGTGCGCTGGGCCTCGCCGAGCGAGGTGGGCACGGTCCGAGTGTCACCCATCTGGATGTCGGGGAAGGTCTCGAGCTGGGCGGCGATCTCCTGCGCGGTGACGAACCGCGGAAGGCTCTGCTTGGTGATGCTGACCGTGTCGTTCCCGAGCGGCGTCGGGGTGGCGAACGCGGCGAAGCTGACCTGCCCGGCGAGCCGGTCGACGGTGTCGGCAGGCATCCCGAGTTGTGTGAAGACGCGCGTCATCTCGCGCTTCTTCGCCGGGTCGGCGAGGATCGCGGACATTTCGGCGACCGTGAAGTCCTGCGGGAGCGCGAAGCTGACCTTGCGGTCGTCGTCACTGACGAGGCGCGTTCCGGGCGGCGCGGGGGCGGCGCGGGTGGTCGCCACGGAGGTCGAAGGCGGGGAAGGCGTCGATGCGACGGAGACCGTCGAGGAGGCGGGCGGTGGCACACCGTCGTCACCGGTGCAGGCGCCGAGGCCGAGTCCCGCGACCGCGAGCATCGCGACGCAGGCGACGCGTCGGACGCCAGGACGGCCGGTGGTGTTCCGCGGAGGGGACTCCATGGCGCGAACCGTACTCGACAGTCGACCTGGAGCGCACGTCGAACAGGAGCATCGGAGCGGCTCGTCCCGGGTGCCGCTCCGCGTGTCGCGGCGCGGCTCCCGTCGAGAAACCGGTTGCGGTTTGCGGTTTGCGGTTCGTGGGTTGCGGCAAGATCCGCGGCCACCCCTCTAGCGGGCCGTAGACCGTCGAAGACCCCTGGGTCCATACCGGGCCACACGTCCACCGGGGTTCGACCCTCTCATCGGCCCACTGAGGGCGTGCGTGCCCCGTCACGGCCCGTTCCCCCCTCTGACACGAGGCGGCGCTGTCAGGGCGAGGGGGTGCGGCCAGCTAGACTGGGCGGAGATCATATCGACCGTCGAACGCGTGTGTCCCTGACGCCGTCGTCCGGCGCGCACCGCGCGGGCATCGGAAGCGCGCGCCCATCCAGCGAGCGAGGACCTCCGTGACCGAGCCCCGAGACGAGCATCCCGACGAGGCGGGTCCACCTGCCTCGATGACCCGCGCGGAGCATCTCGGCGAGGCGGATCCGACGTACGACGCGAGCGCCATCACGGTGCTGGAGGGGCTGGATGCGGTCCGCAAGCGCCCCGGGATGTACATCGGGTCGACCGGTGAGCGGGGCCTGCACCATCTGGTGTGGGAGATCGTCGACAACTCGGTCGACGAGGCCTTGGCCGGCTACGCGGACCGGGTCGATGTGACGCTGCGCGCCGACGGCGGGGTGCGGGTGGTCGACAACGGCCGCGGGATCCCGACCGACATGCACCCCATCGAGGGGGTTTCGGCCGTGCAGCTGGTGCTGACCCAGCTACACGCGGGCGGCAAGTTCGGCGGCGGGGGATACAAGGTCTCCGGCGGCCTGCACGGCGTGGGCTCCTCCGTCGTCAACGCGCTGTCCTCCCGGTTGGAGGTCGAGGTCCGCCAGAAGGGTCACGTCTTCCGGATGGCCTTCGCGCACGGCGTACCCGTGGCGCCGCTGGCCAAGATGGAGCAGCTGGTCCCGGGTGAGCCGACGGGGACCACTGTCACCTACTGGGCCAATCCGAACATCTTCGACTCGATCGCGTACGACTTCGAGACGGTGCGCGCCCGGTTCCAACAGATGGCGTTCCTCAACAAGGGCCTCACGATCTGTCTCGTGGACGAGCGCGAACAGGCCAAGCTGGTGGCCGAGGACGAGCTGGACGAGGAGGCGGAGTTCGTCGCGTCGATCACGGACCGCGAACACGATGCGACAGATGGGGCGGCGTCCGCGACGTCGGCGGCGGCGACTGCAGCGCTGGAGGCCCGCGCCGGCGACGTGGCCACCGACGAGGTGGGGCGGGTTCGCGGGCGGACCGTCACTTACCGGTACGACGGTGGGCTGGTCGATTACGTCACGCACCTCAACGCCAGCAAGCGTACCGAGCCGGTACACGAGGACATCATCTCGTTCGAGCTGGAGAACTCGGAGCGCAACCTGTCCCTCGAGGTCGCCATGCAGTGGACGACCGGGTTCACCGAGTCCGTGCACACGTATGCCAACACCATCAACACCCATGAGGGCGGAACCCATGAAGAGGGCTTCCGAGCGGCCCTCACCCGGCTGATCAACGAGTTCGCGCGCGCCCAGAACCTTCTCAAAGAGAAGGAAGACAACCTGACGGGTGAAGATGCGCGGGAGGGTTTGACCGCCGTCATCTCGGTGAAGCTGGGTGACCCTCAGTTCGAGGGGCAGACCAAGACCAAGCTCGGCAACTCCGAGGTCAAAGGGTTTGTCCAGGGCGCGATGACGAGCGAGCTGGGCCACTGGCTCGAGCGACACCCCGGCGAGGGGCGCGACATCGTCCGCAAGACCGTGCAGGCGGCGGCGGCCCGGATCGCGGCCCGCAAGGCGCGAGAAAACACCCGGCGCAAGGGGCTCATGGAGTCTGGCGGCTTACCGGGCAAACTGCGCGACTGCCAGTCCAAGGATCCCTCGGTCTCTGAGATCTACATCGTCGAGGGCGACTCCGCGGGGGGCTCCGCCAAGGATGGGCGCAACCCGTTCAATCAGGCGATCCTGCCGATCCGCGGCAAGATTCTCAACGTCGAGAAGGCGCGTATCGACAAGGTGCTCGCCAATCAGGAAGTCCAGGCCCTGATCAGCGGTTTCGGTACAGGCGTGGGCGAGGAGTTCGACCTCGACAAGGCGCGTTACCACAAGATCGTGCTGATGGCGGACGCCGACGTCGACGGCATGCACATTCGAACGCTGCTTCTCACGTTGCTGTTTCGTTTCATGCGGCCGCTGATCGAGGCTGGGTACGTCTATCTGGCGCAGCCGCCGCTCTACCGGATCAAATGGAGCAACCACCCGCACGAGTTCGCGTTCACCGACCGCGAGCGCAACGAGAAGCTCAACGCGGGGACCTCGCAGGGTTGGCGGCTGCCCAAGGACGCGCCGATCCAGCGATACAAGGGGCTCGGCGAGATGAATCCCACCGAGCTGTGGGACACGACCATGGACCCGGAGCACCGCGTGCTCCTCCAGGTGACGCTCGACGACGCCGCCGCGGCTGACGAGATCTTCAGCGTTCTCATGGGTGAAGACGTCGAATCCCGCCGAAGCTTCATCCAGCGCAACGCCCGCGACGCCCGCTTCTTGGATCTGTGAGGACCCGACGGTGACCGACGACCAGACCCCTGTCGAGCCAGGCGGCCCCGCGAGTTCACCGGGCGCCGACGGCGCTGATGGCACTGATGGCACTGATGACGAGCATGGCGCTGTGGTCACCGATCGCGTCGAGCCCATCGACCTGACCGCGGAGATGCAGCGCAGCTACATCGAGTACGCCATGAGCGTCATCGTGAGCCGCGCGCTGCCGGATGTCCGCGACGGACTGAAGCCGGTTCACCGGCGCATCGTCTATGCGATGTACGACGGCGGTTACCGTCCCGAACGCGGGTACAACAAGTGCGCACGCATCGTCGGCGACGTGATGAGCAAGTACCACCCACATGGCGACTCGGCCATCTACGACGCGCTCGTGCGCCTGGCCCAGGTCTGGGTGATGCGTTACCCGCTCGTGGATCCCCAGGGCAACTTCGGCAACGCCGGCGACGACGGTGCGGCCGCCCAGCGGTACACCGAGTGCCGCATGATGCCTCTGGCCATGGAGATGGTCCGCGACATCGACCAGGACACGGTGTCGTTCTCGCCGAACTACGACGGCAAGGACATGGAGCCCGACGTCCTCCCGTCACGGTTCCCGAACCTGCTGGTCAACGGCAGCGCCGGCATCGCCGTCGGCATGGCGACCCAGATCCCTCCCCACAACCTGCGCGAGGTGGCCGAGGCGGCGCAGTGGGTCCTGGCCCACCCGGACGCCAGCCGTGAGGAGCGCCTCGACGCGTGTCTGGCGCTCATCAAGGGCCCGGACTTCCCCACGCGCGGGCTGATCATGGGCCGCAAGGGCATCGATGAGGCGTATCGGACCGGTCGTGGATCGATCGTGATGCGTGCCGTGGTGGAGGTGGAGGAGATCCGTGGCCGGGTGTGCCTCGTCGTCACCGAGCTGCCCTACCAGGTCAATCCCGACGCGCTCGCCCGCAAGATCGCCGATCTCGTCAAGGACGGCAGGCTGACGGGCATCGCCGATGTCGCCGATGAGACATCGGGCCGGACCGGGCAGCGTCTCGTGATCGTGCTCAAGCGCGACGCCGTGGCCAAGGTGGTCCTCAACAACCTGTACAAACACACTCAGCTGCAGACGACCTTCGGGGCGAACATGCTCGCCCTCGTCGACGGGGTCCCCCGCACCCTGCCGATCTCGGCGTTCGTGCGCTACTGGGTGGAGCACCAGATCGAGGTCGTCGTCCGTCGGACGCAGTACCGGCTGGCGCGTGCGCAGGAGCGGATGCACATCCTGCAGGCTCTGATCAAGGCGCTCGACTCCCTCGACGAGGTCATCGCGCTGATCCGACGTTCGCCGACGGTCGAGGACGCACGGACGGGGCTGATGACCCTGCTCGACATCGATGAGCTGCAGGCCGAGGCGATCCTGACGATGCAGCTGCGTCGGCTCGCCGCCTTGGAACGGCAAAAGCTCATGGACGAGCGCGACGAGCTGGCGCGTCGCATCGCCGATTACGAGGACATCCTCGCCACGCCGGCTCGGCAGCGAAGCATCGTCTCCGAAGAGCTCGGCGAGGTCGTCGAGCGGTTCGGCGACGAGCGACGCACCCAGATCCTGCCCTTCGACGGCGACATGTCGATGGAGGATCTGATCCCGAATGAGGACGTGGTGGTCACACTCACGCGGGGCGGCTATGCCAAGCGCACTGCGGTCACCTCTTACCGCAGTCAGCGCCGCGGAGGCAAGGGCGTGAAAGGCGCGCAACTGCGCGGCGACGATATCGTCGAGCACTTCTTTGTCACGACGACGCACCACTGGTTGTTGTTCTTCACGAACCTCGGGCGGGTCTACCGGGCGAAGGCGTACGAGCTGCCGGAGACGGGCCGTGACGCCAAAGGGCAGCATGTGGCGAACCTCATGGCGTTCGCGCCAGGGGAGACGATCGCGGCCGTGTTGGCGCTGGCGGACTACGGCGTTCAGCCCTACCTGGTGCTCGCGACCCGCGACGGACTGGTCAAGAAGACGCGGCTGCGTGAGTACGACTCGCCGCGCTCCGGCGGCCTCATCGCGGTGAATCTGCGCGACGGCGACGAGCTGGTCGCCGTGCGCGTGGGATCGGCGAAGGACGACCTGCTTCTGGTGTCCCGGCGGGGTCAGAGCCTGCGCTTCCACGCCCGCGACGACGCGCTGCGCCCGATGGGGCGCGCCACCAGTGGGGTCACAGGCATGAAGTTCCGCGACGGCGACCACCTGCTGTCGATGTGCCTCGTCGCGCAGGGCTTCGATCCGGACGTGTTCGTCGTCTTCGAGAACGGGTTGGCCAAGCGGACGCCTGCGTCGGATTACCCGGTGAAGGGCCGCGCGGGGCTCGGCGTGCGGGTGGCGGCGATCACCGACCGGGGCGGGGACCTCGTCGGGGCTCTCACGGTCAACGAGGGCGACGAGGTCATGGTCGTCATGGAGAAGGGCAAGATCGTCCGTAGCCGCGTAGACGAAGTGCGCCGAACTGGACGCAACACGATGGGCGTGCAGTTCGCCAAGCCCGACCCGGGCGACGCCATCGTCGCCGTGGCGCGCAATGCCGAGGCCGTCGAAGACGACCTGATCGACGAGGACCTCACGGCCACAGGTGAGTCCAGCGACGAGGTGGAGGCGCCAGACCCGGACCGGGGCGGTAGCGTAACGAGCGACGACGAGCCCGACGGAGGTGCCCAGTGAGCATGGACAACAAGGTCCCTCGCGCGGCAACCGCGGGGTCGACGGCTTCGGGGTCGACGGCTTCGGGGTCGACGGCTTCGGGGTCGAAGGTCGCGACGAGTGCCGCGGGGAGCGAGACGTCGACGAAGGAGGCCGCCACGGCGCCGAAGGAAGCGGACCGCGCTGCGCGCGAACAACCTTCGGCCTCGGCACCGTCCGCGGCGTCGTCCGACGCGCCGGCCGGTCCCTCGCGTCGCGTGAAGCTGACCCTCTCGCGCGTGGATCCGTTCTCGGTCCTGAAAGTGTCGTTCCTGCTGTCCGTCGCGCTGGCCGTGGCCGGAGTGGTCGCCGTTGCGGTCCTGTGGGTGATGCTGAACGGGCTGGGGGTCTTCTCGACCGTCACCGACTCGGTCAATGAACTCCAGTCGGGGGCGACCGCGTCCAGCCGCGTCGAGGTCGGCGACTGGTTCGGATTCGGCCGGACCGTCGCGCTCGCCGTCGTGTTCGGCACGCTCAACATCGTGCTGCTCACGGCCTTGGCGACGCTCGCGGCGATCATCTACAACTTGTGCGCGACTCTGATCGGCGGGGTCCAGGTGACCCTCACCGACGACTGATCGCTCTCGACCCGCGCGGTTTCGTGTCGGGGGTGGCGGCGCCGTGAACGGTACGAAGCGGCTTTTGCCGCCTGCCCCGGACCTGGGGTAACGTGGGCGCGCGCGGTCCTCACGAGGGATCGCGTACCGGGCCTATAGCTCAGTCGGTTAGAGCGCTTCCCTGATAAGGAAGAGGCCACAGGTTCAAGTCCTGTTAGGCCCACCAGCTTCTCGTGACACCCTCGCCCCCCACCGCAGGCGACCGGGTGTCCCCTCGTGGTGATCTTCGCTGCGCGAGCGCACCGCTCCGCCGTTGTCTCAACGCCGCCAGGTTTCTAAAAAGCTCGCGATGCGGCCGACGGCCTCCTCCAGCACGGCGATCTCGGGCAGCGCGACCAGGCGGAAGTGGTCGGGCGTCGGCCAGTTGAAGCCGGTGCCATGGCTGACGAGGATCTTCTTGGCGTGCAGCAGCTCGATGACGAAGGCCTGGTCGTCCTCGATCGGGTACAGCTCGGGGTCGAGCCGGGGGAACACGTACAGGGCGCCGTGCGGTTCGACGCAGCTCACCCCAGGGATCTCGTTCAGCAATCGCCACGCGAGCTTGCTCTGGTCGTAGAACCGGCCGCCCGGAAGAATGTACTCCTCGACGCTTTGGTACCCGCCGAGCGCCGTCTGGATCGCCTGCTGCCCTGGTACGTTCGCGCACATCCGCATGTTGGCCAGCAGCGTGATGCCCTCGATGAAATCCAGCGCGATCTCCTGCGGCCCGGTGATCACGAGCCACCCGGAGCGGTAACCACACACCCGGTACGCCTTGGACAGCCCGCTGAACGTCAGGCAGAGCACGTCGTCGCCCGCGTAGCTTGCCGCGTGGCGGTGGACGTTGCTGTCGTACACGATCTTCTCGTAGATCTCGTCGCTGAAGAGCACCAGTTCGTGCCGGCGGGCGATGTCGACCAGGCCCGTCATGATCTCGTGGCTGTAGACCGCGCCGGTCGGGTTGTTCGGGTTGATGATCACCAGCGCCTTCGTCCGGTCGGTGATGCGCGCTTCGACATCGGCGAGGTCCGGATTCCAGCCGTTCTCCTCGTCGCACAGGTAGTGCACGGCTTTGCCGCCGGACAGCGTGACCGCGCCGGTCCACAACGGGTAGTCGGGGGCCGGTACGAGGATCTCGTCGCCGTCGTCGGTGTACGCCTGCAGCACCAGGCTGATCAGCTCGCTCACGCCGTTACCGATGAACACGTCGTCGACGCTGACCTGGGTCAGACCGCAGGATTGGTAGTAGTTCGCGACGGCTGTACGAGCCGAATAGATGCCGCGGCTGTCCGAGTACCCCTGCGACTCCGGCAAGTGGTGGATCACGCTGGCCTCGATGGACTCCGGCGCCTCGAACCCGAACGGGGCGGGGTTGCCGATGTTGAGCTTCAAAATCCGATGACCCGCGGCCTCGAGACGCTCGGCCTCGAGGAGGATGGGACCGCGCACGTCGTACCGGACGTGGGCAAGCTTGCGACTCTGGCGGATCTGTCTGCGCATGGCGGTCAGTGTCCCACGCAGCCGGGTGGCCAGACTCCTCGTCCGGCGCGCGGGCGAGGGGCGCGCGTCCGAGGGGCCCGCGGCGGCTGCGGCATCTCTGGGGGGGGCGAGGACGGTGCATTAGGCTTCTGACGTGCGCTACTCCTCGACCCGTGCCCTGCCCGGCGACGGCCCCGACTCGTTCTGCGACATCCTCCTGGAGGGATTGGCGCCGGACGGCGGGCTGTTTTTGCCGCAGAGTTACCCTCAGATCGATGCGGCGACGCTCGCTCGCTGGCGCGGTGTGTTGTCGCAAGACGGGTACGCGGCGCTCGCATACGAGGTTCTTTCGCTTTTCATCGATGACATCCCCCAGGAGGATCTGCGTCGGCTGTGCGCGCAGGCCTACACGGCCAGCAAGTTCGGCAGCGACGAGATCGTCCCCGTGACCTCGCTGGATGGACGCGTGTGGATCGGGCACCTGTCCGGCGGCCCGACGGCAGCGTTCAAGGACCTGGCGATGCAGCTGTTGGGGGAGCTGTTCGAGTATGAGCTCACGCGGCGCGGCCGCACGCTGAACATCCTGGGCGCGACCAGCGGGGACACCGGCAGCTCAGCGGAGTACGCGATGCGTGGCAAGCGCGGCATCTCCGTGTTCATGCTGACGCCGCTGGGCCGGATGACGCCGTTCCAGCAGGCGCAGATGTTCTCTCTGGACGACCCCGCGATCGTGAACATCGCCGTGGACGGGGTGTTCGACGACTGCCAGGACCTCGTCAAGGCCGTCAGCGCAGATCTGGATTTCAAAGCGCGGCGGCGCATCGGCGCGGTGAACTCGATCAACTGGGCGCGTCTGGTCGCGCAGATCGTCTATTACGTGTCGTGCTGGTTGCGCGTGAGTACGCGTGACGACGAGCTGGTGTCGTTCTCGGTCCCGACGGGCAACTTCGGTGATATCTGCGCCGGTCACGTGGCACGCTGCATGGGCGTGCCGATCGACCGCCTGATCCTGGCGACGAACGAGAACCGCGTCCTGGACGAGTTCTTCCGCACGGGGGTTTACCGCGTGCGCTCAGCAGCGGAGACGCGCGCGACGAGTTCCCCGTCGATGGACATCTCCAAGGCGAGCAACTTCGAGCGATTCGTGGCCGACCTGGTGGGCCGCGACGGGGCGAGGGTACGGGATCTGTTCGCGGACCAGGTGGCTCGGCACGGCTGTTTCGACCTGTCGGGGGACCCGGTGTTCGCAGATGCGGCCGGCCGGTACGGGTTCGTTTCGGGGACCTCGACGCACGCGGACCGGGTGGCGACGATCCGGGCGGTGCATGAGCGGTACGGGATCACGATCGACCCGCACACGGCCGACGGCGTGAAGGTGGCGTGGGACGTGCTGACAAGCGGTGAGGTGTCGACGCCGGTCGTGGTGCTGGAGACGGCGTTGCCGGTGAAATTTGCGGAGACGATCCGGGAGGCGTTAGGGGCTGGGCTGAGGGTTTCAGGGGCGGGCAGGCCGGTCGCGTACGCTGGGGCCATGAAGAAAATTGTCGCTCTGACCGTGACTGCTCTGGCGGGTCTGTTGGTGGCCCGGAGAGCGCAGGTTCGTCAAGAGGAGCAGGCCCTGTGGGCGGAGGTCACGGACTCCCCGCCGGCATCACAGCGCTGAGCCGTGTCGTTGGCGATGTCGTGACGTCCGTCGACGCGACCGGATGATCCACGCGGCCGGATGACGGTCGCTGGGGGCCTTGGCGCAATTGGTAGCGCACCTGCTTTGCAAGCAGGGGGTTAGGGGTTCGAGTCCCCTAGGCTCCACGTCAGTTGAGATTCTTGAAGGCAGTCCCGCCTGATGGCGGGGCTTTTTTGTGTCCCCGTCCGGAGCTTCGGTCTGATCGCCGTGTGCCTGGGCGAGGACAATGTCCCCGTTGGGGGCTAGCAGAACATACCAACTAGTTGGTATGTTCTGAGTATGGCAACGCGCCCCGCACCCGCTCGTCGCAAGATCCTCGATGCGTCCCTCGACGTGATTCGTGCCCGGGGCCTTGCGGCGACGACGGTGGATGACTTGTGCGCCGCGGCCGGAGTGACCAAGGGTGCCTTTTTTCACCACTTCGCCTCGAAGGAGGCGCTGGCCGTCGCGGCGGCGGAGCACTGGTCGCATGTCACGGGCGCGATGTTCGCGGCCAGCCAGTACCACGCCCTCGAGGACCCGCTCGACCGCGTGATGGGCTACCTCGACCTGCGCGGGGGTCTCGTCCATGGCAGCCCCGGCGAGTACTCCTGCGTCGCCGGAACGATGGTGCAGGAGGCGTTCGCCACCTGGCCTTCCGTGCGCGAGGCGTGCGGTCACGCCATCTTCGATCACGCCGCGACTCTGGAGCACGACCTCGAGGCGGCCATCACGAGCTATCAGCCGGGCCTTCGCGACGAAGGCGTCACCGGCCACGGCCTGGCGGTGCACTTTCAGGTGGTGCTGCAGGGTTCGTTCGTCGTCGGCAAGGCCGCTGATGACCCCCAGATCGTGCTCGACTCGATCGAGCATCTGCGCCGTTACGTGCGGCATCTCTTCACGCCCGAAACAGCCAACATCCATCACACCGTAAATGTTGGCAACACCGCCGACAGCCACAACCCCCGCAGCATCGCCCGCACCCACAACATCGCCAAGGAGCAGATGTCATGAACAGCGCCCAGCAGATCAGGACGTGCCTGTGGTACGACCGGAACGGGCTTGAGGCCGCGGAATTGTATTGCCGCCTGATCCTCGGCTCTACGATCACGAACGTCTCGTACGCGGCCAAAGGTGTCCCGAATACCGCCGAAGGCGACCCGCTGGAGGTCGAATTCCACCTGGCTGATCAGTGGTTCGTCGCCATCAACGGCGGTCCCCATTTCCCACACACCGCAGCGGCATCGATCCAGGTCTACGTCGACAGCCAGGGGGAGCTCGACCGGATCTGGGATGGGCTGCTCGCGGGCGGGGGGCAGGAAGTGCAATGCGGATGGCTCACCGACAAGTTCGGCCTGTCGTGGCAGGTCATCCCGACCCGGTTCATCGAGCTGTGCTCTACCGGCGACCCGTCGACGAAGGACCGCGTTTTCGCGCACATGCTGACGATGACCAAGCTCGACATCGCCCCGCTCGAGGCGGCCGCCTCAGGCGATCCCGTCAGCACCGCCTGACGACCACCAGACCCCCGGGCGCGCTCGAGCACTTCCCAACCACCCCAAGAGATCTCGAACGACGTCGCAAACCCACGAACGCAAGGAGAGCCATCATGTCCGCGCCCATCACCCCGTCTGTCATCCCGCACCTCACCTGCCGCAATGCTGCGGATGCGATCACGTTCTATGAGAAGGCGTTCGGCGCCAAGGAGGAGATCCGTCTCCCGGCTCCCGACGGACGGCTGATGCACGCCTGCATCACCATCAACGGCTCGCCGGTCATGCTCGTCGACGAAATGCCCGAGCACGGCAGCTTCTCACCGCAGCACTACCAGGGCACCCCGGTCACCCTTCACCTAAATGTCGCCGACGCCGACGCGGCAGCCCAACAGGCCGTCGACGCGGGCGCGGAGGTCCTGATGGAGGTGGCCGATCAGTTCTGGGGAGACCGCTACGGCATCGTGCGTGACCCGTTTGGCCACGAATGGTCGATCGCGCAGCCAGGTCAGACCCTGACCGCGCAGGAGGATCTGGAGAAGGCCATGGCCGACGTGATGCCCGGCGCCTGACCGCACTGATCGTGGGGGCTGCCGCGACCTTGTCCCGGCAGCCCCCACGCGGGCTCGACGTATCCACGACCGACACAGACGAGACGCTACTGCTCGTACACGTCGCGCCGATGACCCAGCCGCACCACGACCACCACCAGTACGTCGTCCTGGACCGTGTAGACGATGCGGTAATCGCCGACGCGGATACGAAAGCCCGGGCGGCCCCGGAGGGCCCGTGCACCTGGCGGTCGCGGATCGTGGGCGAGCAAGGCGATCGCGCCGTGGACGCGACCGCGAACCTGAGGGTCGAGCTTGCGCAAGTTGCGCGCCGCGGACGGTCGAAGCTCGATCCGATAAGCGCTCACACCCAGCCGAGGTCAGCCTTGACCTGTTCCCAGGGGATGTTTGGTCCCTCCTCTGCCATCGCCGCATCGAAGGCCACGATGTCCTCGGCGTCTTCCAAGGCGGTCATCAGCTGCTCGTAGCGCTCGGGACTCACCAGCACTCCAGCCACGCGGCCGCGGCGCTGGACAAACACGGCCTCGGTCTGCGCGGTTTCCATCGCCTCGGGCAGGTGGCTACGCGCCTCGCTGATACTCATGGTCGCCATCCACAAATGGTACAACTCGTCATCCGGTTCGTACAAGTGCACACCGGCATGGTCACCTTCGTGAAGAGATCGAGATGGCGGCTCTGCCTGCCGGCGGTCACCAGCGCCGTTCGGGGGTCAGCCGGTGGCGCTGGTGAGATCGAGCGTTCGCAACACCAGCGCGCCCGCCTCGTCGCTAGCCTCCAGGTCGACCTCCGCCACGATCCGCCAGTCGCGATCTCCCCGCGGGTCGTCCAAGATCTGCTCGATGAGCCACAGTCCGGGTTCACTTGTCGTGTCGATCCGCAGCATCGACGGTCCGCGGGCGTCTGGCCCGATACCCATGAGGTCGGCGTCGCTCGTCTCCGGGTAGTCGGCGGCCATCTCCGCGACTGCGTCGGCCCACTCGTCAGCGACCAGCGGTTCGGGCGGCGCGCCGTCGCGACCGGGCACCTCGGCCTCGAGTGCGCTCAACTCGTCGTACCGGCCCAACGACAACAGCTCCACCCGCCGCCACATCGCCGAGCGGATCAACACCCGGAAAGCCCGATCGTTGGCCGTGATCGGTCGCGGTCCCAGCAGGTCACCGGGGCGCACCGCCTCCTGCGCCGGCCGGTCGGGATCGGTGAGCGCCTCCCACTCGTCGAGCAGCGACGAGTCGGTCTGGCGGACCAGTTCCCCGAGCCAGGCGATCACGTCCTGCACGTCCTCGCTCTTGAGGGCATCCGGTACGGTCTGGCGAAGCGCCCGGTAGGCATCGGACAGGTAGCGCAGCACTAGCCCCTCGGAGCGCTGTAGGTCGTAGAACGCGATGAACTCCCCGAATGTCATGGCCCGCTCGAACAAGTTGCGCACCACGGATTTCGGCGACAGATCCTGCTCGTCGAGCCACGGGTGCCCCGCGGCGTAGGACGCGAAGGCCACTCCTAGGAGCTCCTCCAGCGGTTTCGGCCAGCTGACCTCTTCGAGCAGTTCCATGCGTTCCTCGTACTCGACCCCGTCGGCCTTCATCTCCGCGACCGCTTCCCCGCGGGCCTTCCACTGCTGGGCGAACAGGATCGCGCGCGGGTCGTCCAGCGTGGACTCGATGACGGACACGACATCCAGCGCGTGCGTCGGGCTGTCCTCGTCCAGCAGATCGAGGGCGGCCAGCGCGAAAGCCGACAGCGGCTGGTTGAGCGCGAAGTGCTTCTGCAGATCCATCACGACGCGCAGGGTGCGTCCGGTCTGGTCAGGCGCCGGGAGCCGCTCAACGATCCCGGCGACGAGCAGGCTGCGCAGGATCTGGATGGCTCGTCGTTGGAGCGCCGCCTGCCGGTGTTCGGTCTCGTGGTTGTCGGTGAGCAGTCGTCGCATGGCTTTGACCGGGTCTCCCGGGCGCTGCAACACCTGCAGTACCATCGCGTGGGTCACGCGCAGCCGAGGTGTGAGAGGCTCCGGGGCGGCCGCGACAAGTCTGTCGAACGTGGCCTCAGACCAGTTCACCACGCCCTCCGGCGCCTTGCGTTTGGCGAGCTTGCGCTGCTTGCGCACGTCGTCGCCCGCCCTGATCATCGCCCGGTGGTTCTCGATGACGTGCTCGGGCGCCTGCACGACGACCGTGCCCGCTGTGTCGAAACCGGCCCGGCCCGCGCGTCCGGCGATCTGATGGAACTCCCGCGCCTTCAGCAGGCGCTGCCGGCTCCCGTCGTACTTGGACAGGCCCGTGAACACGACGGTGCGGATGGGCACGTTGATGCCCACCCCGAGGGTGTCCGTCCCGCAGATGAGCTTCAGCAGGCCGGCTTGGGCGAGGGTTTCCACGAGGCGGCGGTACTTCGGCAGCAGCCCGGCGTGATGCACCCCGATGCCGTGCCGCACCAGTTTGGACAGCGTGGTGCCGAACCCCTTGCCGAACCGGAACCCCCGGATCGTCTCGGCGATCTCCGCCTTCTCCTCCTTGCTCGCCACGGTGACCGACAGCAGCGCCTGTGCGCGCTCCAGCGCGGCGGCCTGGGTGAAATGCACGACGTAGGCGGGGATCTCGTCTGCTCGCAGGATGTCTTCGAGCGACTCGTGCAGGGGGGTCAGCACGTAGCGGTAGGTGAGCGGCACGGGGCGCGCCGCGTCGGCGACGATCGCGCACGCACGGCCGGTACGACGGGTCAGGTCGGCCGCCATCGCCCGCATGTCGCCGAGCGTGGCGCTCATCAGCAGGAATTGCGCCTGCGGCAGCTCCAGCAGCGGCACCTGCCACGCCCAACCCCGGTCGGGCTCGGTGTAGAAGTGGAACTCGTCCATCACCACCACGTCGACGGCGAGGTCGGTGCCTTCCCGCAGGGCGAGATTGGCGAGAATCTCCGCCGTGCAGCAGATGATCGGCGCGTCCGGGTTGACCGACGCATCCCCGGTGACCATGCCCACCTGCTCGGACCGGTCCGCGGATATCGGGCCAGGCTGACGAAGTGCGCACCCGCCGCGACGAGCGACTTGCCCGATCCCGTCGGGGTCGCCAGGATCACGTGGCTACCGGTCACCAGCTCCAGGAGCGCCTCCTCCTGGTGGGGGTAAGGCACCAGCCCGCGGCCCTCGACCCACTCGAGATAGGCCGTGTAGAGCTCGTCCGGGTCGTCGGGGTCGAGCGAGGGCAGCCGGTCGGTGAGCGTGGTCATGGCGTCCCCATCATGACAGGGCGGCGATCGCCCACCGGGTGGAGCAGAGCACAGAGCGGCCGTGTCAGGCGGGGAACACCACCGTGGTCGACCCGCGCAGCATGACTCGGTCCTCGACGCGAGGACGCGTCGCTCGATGTCGCGGCCTTTGCGGGTCAGCGCCTCCGGGGAGTCGCGGTGGGTCACCCTCTCGACGTCCTGGGCGATGATCGGACCTTCGTCCAGGTCAGCGGTCACGTAGTGCGCGGTCGCGCCGATCAGCTTGACCCCGCGCTCGTACGCCTGGTGGTAGGGCTTGGCGCCTTTGAACCCGGGCAGGAACGAATGGTGGATGTTGATGCATCGCCCGGTCAATTGGCCGGCCAGGTCGGCCGAGAGGATTTGCATGTAGCGGGCCAGCACGACCAGGTCGACCCGTTCGTCGTCGACGATCGCCAGGATCTGCTTCTCCTGTTCCGGCTTGGTCTCTTTGGTGATCGGCAGGTGATGGAACGGGACGCCGTCCAGGTCGCCGAACGACTCGCGCGGGTGGTTGGACACGACACCGACCACCTCCATGGGCAACTCGCCGATCCGAGTCCGATACAGCAGGTCGACCAAACAGTGATCCGCTTGGCTGGTCAGCACGATGACGCGGTAGAGCCGCCCCGCGTCACGGACATCCCAGTCCGCATCGAAACTGGCCAGCACGGGTCGTACGCCGACCGCGAAGCCGTCTTCGCCGAGGTCGGCGCGCACCGGGGTGAACGCGATCCGGGCGAAGAACCGACCGGACAGCCGGTCGTCGAACTGCTGCCCGTCGGTGATGTCGCAGCCCAGCTGCAACAGCGTGGTGGTGATCGCTGCCACGATGCCCGGCTGGTTGGGGCAGGAGAAGTTCAGGACATACGTCGGCATGGACGTGGTGTCGGACATTGAGTCGGATATCGCGTCGGATCTGGGGGCGGGCACGATCACTCCACGGGCTAGGCGATTGACACACAGGAGATGAGGAGCGCGGGGCGAATGGCATCGCGGCTCCATGTGGAAGCAGTACGCGGGGTGGTCGACCCGGATGCGCTCGACCACCATACGGCTCTCGGTCATCCAGCCCGGGAGCGCGGCTGGACAAGGTCCCAATGCGCGTGGTCGGATACCTGCGTCCACCCGCTCCTGCTCGGTACGGCCGCTGAGGCCGGCGAGGGCAGCCGCCGATTTCGCCGACGATGAGGAGAATGCGGTGCTACTGAGCCTCCAAGACCAGGACCGGCTGCGCATCGACGCCGGGCCGGTGGACTTCGTCATCGTCGCGATCTACTTCGCGTTCGTGCTGGGGATCGGCTGGCTGGCCAAGCGTCAGGTGTCCAGCTCCATCGACTTCTTCTTGTCGGGGCGTTCCCTGCCGGCTTGGGTCACCGGACTGGCCTTCATCTCCGCGAACCTCGGAGCCGTGGAGATCATGGGGATGTCGGCCAACGGCGCTCAGTACGGCCTGCCGACGGTTCACTACTTCTGGATCGGCGCCATCCCGGCCATGCTCTTCCTGGGCGTGGTCATGATGCCGTTCTATTACGGCTCCAAGGTGCGTTCAGTTCCGGAGTTCATGCGGCGTCGCTTCGGCACGGGCGCGCACCTGGTCAATGCGCTGAGCTTTGCTGTGGCGCAACTCCTGATCGCCGGGGTCAACCTCTATCTGCTCGGCAGAATCCTCAACACGCTGCTCGGCCTGCCGCTGTGGGTGGCGCTCATCGTCGCGGCCGTCGTCGTCCTGTCTTACATCACTCTGGGCGGGCTGTCGGCGGCGATCTACAACGAGGTGCTGCAGTTCTTCGTCATCGTGGCCTCCCTGCTGCCGCTGACGCTGCTGGGGCTGCACCGGGTCGGCGGATGGGGAGGTCTGAAGGAGCGTGTCGCCGGCTCACCCGGAGGGGAGGAGCAGTTGCACTCCTGGCCGGGACAGGCGCTGACCGGGTTCGATTCACCGGTGCTATCGGTCGTCGGCATCGTCTTCGGCTTAGGGTTCGTCCTATCTTTCGGCTACTGGACGACGAACTTCGTCGAGGTGCAGCGCGCCATGGCCTCCAACTCGATCACCGCGGCCCGGTCTACTCCGATCATCGGCACGTTCCCCAAGATGTTCGTGCCCTTCGTCGTGATCATCCCCGGCATGGTGTCGGCCGTCCTCGTGAACGAACTGATCGACTTCAAGGCGGGCGAGGCCGCCGGGGCGGTGAACACCAGCGGAGTCACGTATAACGACGCGCTGCTACTTCTCATGCGTGAAGTGCTGCCCAACGGGCTGTTGGGATTGGCCGTCGCCGGCTTGCTCGCCGCCTTCATGGCCGGGATGGCAGCCAACATCTCAGCGTTCAACACGGTGTTCAGCTACGACCTGTGGCAGCAGTACGTGCGCAAGGACCGTCCGGATGATTACTATCTGCGCATCGGTCGGCTGGCGACGGTCGCGGCCACGATCATCGCCATCTTCACCGCGCTCATCGCCGCCAGCTTCACCAACCTCATGGACTACCTGCAGACCCTGTTCGGGTTCTTCAACGCTCCCCTGTTCGCCACGTTCATCCTCGGCATGTTCTGGAAGCGGATGACGCCGACGGCCGGGTGGGCCGGGTTAGTGGCCGGCACGCTATCTGCGATCGCGGTGTTCGTCTCCAACGAGGTGGGCATCTTCTCCCTACCCGGACAGGGGGCGGCGTTCGTGGCGGCAACCACGGCTTTTGTGGTGGACATCGTCGTCAGCATCGTGGTCTCTAAAGTCACCCAACCCAAACCGGCGGCACAATTGGTCGGCTTGGTCTACTCCGAGACTCCGCGGGAAAGCTTGGTCGACCCCGAGGCGGCCACCATGCCGTGGTATCGGCGCCCCGTGCCCCTCGCCGGGGTGGCGCTCGTCATGGTCATCATCCTGAACACGCTCTTCGCTTGAGAGGCGTACCGCCATGGCTCAGACCAAGTCCGCTGGTGCTTTCGACATCCGTAACATCATCGGCAGCCTGCTCGGCATCTACGGAATCATCCTTGTCGGCATGGGATTGTTGGGCGATCCCGAGTTGTACAAGACCGGTGGCGTCAACGCCAACCTGTGGGCGGGTGTCGCCTTGGTCGTGGGGTCGGTGGTGTTCTTGGGGTGGGCTCGGCTTCGTCCGGTCGTGGTCGCGACCCCAGATCCCGAGGCGGTAGACGCGTCTCGTGGGCACGAGCCGTCCGAGGGTCCTCCGCCGGGCGCGTCGCAGCAACCCGACCACGAGAGGTGACGATCGCAGCGGGTCTCACAATCTGCGGGCGCCCTCGCTGGGCGTCGCGACGAACCATGTCGGCGGTTCGAACCCGGCATCGGCGTACGCGTCGCGAACCGCAGCCCCGACCCGGTCCGCTTCACCGTCCTCGATGAGGGCCAGGACACAGCCGCCGAATCCGCCGCCGGTCATTCGCGCGCCGTGAGCCCCTGCGGTGAGCGCCGCCGTCACTGCAGTGTCCACCGGCGGCACGGTGATCTCGAAGTCGTCCCGCATCGAGGCGTGGGACGCGGTGAGGACTGAGCCGATCGTGCGCGGGTCGTCTCCGTCGCGCAGCGCCGTGACCACCTGCAAAACGCGAGCGTTCTCCGTGACGACGTGGCGTACTCGACGCTGGAGCAGATCATCGTGCAACCGTGCCAGCGCCTGCGGCAGGTCGTCGAGGCTGATATCCCGCAGCGCCGGCACGCCGAGCAGCTCTGCTGCCTGAGCGCAGGACTGGCGGCGCTCGGCGTACTCCCCGTCCACCAGCGCGTGCGGTGCGCGGCTGTCGATCACCAGCAGCGACAAGCCGAAGGAGCTCAGGTCGAGCGGTACGTGCTCGACGGTCAGAGACCGGGTGTCCAGGAAAACCAGGTGCCCCTGTCGCCCATGTAGGGAAGCCATTTGATCCATCACGCCCGTCGGGGCACCCACCACGTCGTTCTCGGCGCGCCGGGCCACCACGGCGAGCTCGGTGCGCGACAGCCCCAGCGAAGCGAGGTCGTTCCATGCGACAGCGACCGCGCATTCTAAAGCGGCGGACGAGGACAGGCCGGCACCGACCGGTACGGTGCCGTCCACCAGGACGTCCAGCCCGGGCAACGTGTGACCCTGCTCGCGCAACGCCCACGCGACGCCCGCGACGTATGCGGCCCAGCCGTCGACGGTGTCCGGCGCGATGTCCGCGAGGGGAATGACGACCGTGGCGTCCTGCTGCACGGAGCGCACGCGCAGGACCGGGTCCTTCCTCAACCCGGCGGTGGCGGTGACCCCGAAGTGGAGGGCGAGCGGCAGCACGAAGCCGTCGTTGTAGTCGGTGTGTTCACCGAT
>CAJDWP010000007.1_pt1 | contig 27299 bp, 26 predicted proteins | sample 7391631 | NCBI WGS metagenome assembly CAJDWP01 (sample SAMEA7055740, study PRJEB34461) | soil metagenome | biome: terrestrial ecosystem; feature: Peninsula; material: soil | place: Antarctica | collected 2016 | reverse complement strand
GTGTCGACGCATGTCTTTGGGCACGCTGTGCAGCGTCACGAAGCACGCCGCGCGCTCGTGCAGCCACGGGTAGGCGGCCACGTCAGGTTCGGTGACCGAGACCACGGGGGGTACGACGGCCTCGAAGGAATAGGCGATCGCGTTGCGCGCGAGCGCTAGGAGCACGGGGCCGCGGACGCTCCCGGTGTCGGCGGCAGACGTAGTCTCCCGTGCGGTCTGTGCGATCATGCTGCTCTCCTCTTCACGTCGTACGCCAGGGACGCGTACCCGACGACCCGTCGCGGGTCTCCTGTTGTCTCTGCGGAATTGCACATGTCGAGCAACGTGGGGGTCAGGCTGTGTCGCTCCCCGGCCAGCATCAGGCCGTTGACGGGCGTCGCGCCGCACGCCTGCTCGTGATTCAGCGGTCCGCGCCGCTGAAGGATCGAACCGACCGTCTCTCGGTCAACCGCGCGGGCCTGCTCGTCGCCGAGGAAATGCGACAGGTCCGAACTGACGACCACGACGGTCTCCGGGCCGCCCCACAGCGCGTCGAGCGCGTCCGCCACCTCACGCGGCGTCGCCTGACCGACCGCGTAGGGCGCCAAGGTGATGTGGCCGAGCGCCCGCTGCAGGAAAGGTAATTGCACCTCTAGGGAGTGCTCCCGCTCGTGGACGCGCGCCGAGTACACGACGTGCGGCACCTCCCGGTGCGGACGCTCCACCGGGACGACGCCGAGGGGTGTCGCGAACGCGTCCGTCTGCGGATGAGCGAGCCCCCAGCAGGGGACGTGGTGGGTGGGGCCTAGCAGGACGACTCGACGGATGTCGTCGCGGTGACGCCGAAGGAGAGCGTAGGCGAGGGCAGCGGTCGCGCCAGAGTACACATACCCCGCGTGCGGGACGATCACGGCCTTCGGGGTCGATTCTGTCTCGGCGATCGCCGCGTCGCTCTGCGCCAGGGCCGCGTCGGCCTCCTGGAGCAGGTCGTCCACCGTCGAGGCCAGCTCGTCGGGGTCAGAGGGGTAGAACTTCCCCGCGACGGCGGGGGGACGGACGGTGCCCATGACTCAGGTTATGCCGGAAGCGGGATGTCCGGCTATGTCGGGTCTCACCGCATGCGCCTTGCGGCCTTCTTCGTCTCGTACGGTGTGGTGCGCCGCCCCGAGATGACGCGCCACAAGAACGTGTCGGGGACGTCGCGTCCCGTCACGAGATACTCGACGACCGCGTCGTAGTCGAGGTTCTGGTGCAGCAAGCCCAGCGACGAGCGACGCCCCGCACACAGGATCTGGTCGCCTCGACGCAGCTCCATGTTCTCGTCCGGGGCGAACGTCGTCTCGCCGTCGCGCACGAGAAGCAAAGGCACGATCCGCAACGTGGCATCGCGGTCCTCGGGCTCGCGCAGCAGCTGCGCGAGCGTGATCTGCTGGCGGGCCAGCCAGCGGTGGATTGCGGGGGCCCTGCGCGCGTCGATGGTGACCACCATGCGATGAGGCCCGTACGTCCCACAACGCTCGACGATGCGATGCAGCAACTCCTCGGACCACCCCTCCTCCTGCAGGGCTGCGTATTCGACGAAGCTCCAGAAGACGGGAGTGATCACCCGGGCCAGGGCCTCGTTCGCGACCACGTCGGTCGGGATGTACGTCGCGTCGACCCCCAGAGCTTCGATGAGTGCCCGGTTACCGCTGGACTTCTGGCGGATCACGACGAACAAATCCTCGCGCTGAAGCCGGGCGTGCTCGGCCAGCGCCAGGTTGAACGTGTCCGAGTCCGTGCCCGCGACGAACCCGACGGCGTCGCCCACGACGGGGTGGCCTCGGCGTGGGTCGACCACGTCGACGGTGAGCCCGGCCGACCTGAGATCGGCGGACACCTCGTCGGCGAAGTCACCGTCCGCGGCGACGACCCAGGAGCCGTCCGCGAGGTAGGCCGGCGACCCCGGCAAGGACACCCCAGGACCGGCCATGAGCCAGGTGACCAGTCGGTACGTCTGCGGCTGGTGCAGGGCGAGGACCAGGTAGGTCCCGTACCTGTCACTCGGGTTGATCACGGCCTCTGCCCCGAAGTCGCGCATCCGGTCGATCGTGCCCCGATGGTGACATCGGGCGATCACCGGCAGCTCGGGACGCAGCAGGCGGGCCGCCATCACCACGGCCAGGTTCGTGTCGTCGTCGTTCGTCAGCGCGAGAATCCCCCCGCAGTACTTGCTGCCGAGGCCCGCCAACCCCAGCACCCCGGGCTGGGCGGCATCGGCGGCGAGGCCGGGCGCGTCCGCGTGCAACTGGTCGACGCCTAGCCGGTCGATCCGATGCTGCTGGTGGTCGAGCACGACGAGCCGACGCCCGACCCTGTCCAGCTCCTGTGCCACCTGCTTGCCGGTCTGCCCGTACCCGGTGAGGATCACGAACCCCTCGTTGAGCCGGGCCACCTTGCGACGGAACCGCTGGGTCGCCCAGGCCTCCAGGAACATCTCGTCCTGCAACATTGAGACCGTCGTCGCGATCATCACCGCCCAGCACACCACCAGCGCGAAGATCGTGGCCGTGAGCCACATCCTCTGCGGCGTCGTCAGCGGCACGATCTCGCCGTACCCAATCGTCGTGGCCGTGTACATGATGAAGTAGAAGGAGTCGAACGGGCTGAGCCGCGTGACGTTGCCCGCTTCGTCCTGCCCCGGCATCATCGACATGCCGAAGGTGGCGACCGCGAAGACGCACACGAAGACCACCAGCGGGAAGCGGATCCGCCGCAACACGATGAAGATCGCGTCCGTGGACGGGGCCTCCTTCGGTAGGCCCTCGACGATGCGGCGTCTGCTGGCCCGGCGCTTGTCGGAACCGCGGATCAGGAGCAGCATCAACAGGTTAGCCATGCGCGGCGACTCTCAGCGTCGCTGAAACGAGACTGTCTCGACCACGAGCAAGGTGATCGAGACCAGGTTGGCCAGCAGAGCCCCTCCGGCCAGCGACACCACGGTCGCGATCATGTCCGGGGTCAGCCCCTCGGAGTAATACTGAGTGGCGAATATGTACACCCCGGCCGAGGCCAGGAGCTGCAGCACGGCCACAAGGCTGGTGGCCAGGTGGACGGCTCCCATCTGGGTGCGGTCGCCGAACTTGAGCACCAGCGCGATCACGTTGACCACGACGGAGAAGTACAGCTCCGCGGGGTTGTGCAGGTGCGGATTGTCGAGATCTCCGACGAAGAACCCGAAGTTCAGGGTGGCGGCGAGCACCACGACGAACCCGAAGATCACCTTCTCTAAGTTCATGGAGACACCTTAGCGACGCCGTGGGCGCCCCTTGAGCGACGCGGCGCACACCCCGGCGGGAGCGCGGGCTTGCGTCACGACGCGGGCGCGAGCCTTAGCAGCACGTCCAGTTCCGCGCGCAGCCCGTCGGCGAACGCATCCGGGTCCGGCAGCAGCTCACGCAGGGACAAGACGCCGAGTTCCGCGCTGTCCGCGTACGTGATGGCGTGCACGAACAGCTGCACGGGCGGGCACACGATGGTGCGGGCATACATGTGTTCCACCCGTCGGCGCCCCAGGTAGTAGGGCTTCGACGCGCTACGCATCGTCGAGACCGACAAGTTGAGCGTCGGAGGTAGACGGGTGAACGTCTTGGATCCGGTGAACATGACCGCCGCCGAGACCATCCCCGGCAGGAGCAGGTCGCCCACGTCGGTGAGGACGTCCCAGGACCGGCGCGACGTGCGGAGCCCGGCCTTGGAGCGGTTGGCGCTCGCGTGCACAGCCCGCAGACGCTCGAGGGGATCCTCGACGTGGACGGGCAGTTCGACCCACATGGTGGTGAAGGCGTTGCCGCCGGAATGCCCGTCCTTACGGACGCTGACCGGGCAGGTCGTGAGTAGCGGCTCGTCGGGGAGTTCGTCGTGCGCCGACAGATACCTCCGTAGAGCCCCGGTCACCATCGCCAGCACGACGTCGTTCACGGTCGCGCCGGGGCAGCACGTCCGGGCGGTCTCGATCTCGGGCAAGGGAGCCGAAGAGACGGCCATGGACTTCGTGGTGTCGGTGACGTGCGTCTGGAACCGGGTCACGGGCGGATGGTCGGTCGGCGAAGGAACATACCGGGGCAACGTGAGTCGTCGCTTCGCTCCCGGGTGGACCCCGCCGGCCCGTGAGTCCGTGCGCGGCGCCGATCCCGGCGCGGCGGCCTCTGGCGGATCGAGCTCTGGCGGATCGAGCTCGGCTTCGGACTCCGGCTCGAGCCTGACCGTCGCGACCGCGTCGCGGACGGTGCGCGCCACGCGGGCCGCCACCCCGGTGACCGCAGAGGGCACGCCGCCGGCCAGGGTCCGCGCGATCCGGGACGTCGTCACGGCCGTGTGCGCCAGCCGTTCAGGCACCTCGTAGGCAGCGCGCAGCAGCGTCGGCGGCTCGCGCTCCCCCACCTGCGGGTTCTCTAGCCCGATATACGCGCCGATCGCCTCCTGGCGCGGGACGAGGGATCCCTTCTGGTGAGCCGGTGGTGTGCCCTCGTCGTCGGCGTCGAAGACGTGGTCGTACAGCTGCATGAAGCCAAGCCCGTCGGTGAGCGCGTGGTGGCTCCGCAGCAGCAGGGCTGTGCGGCCGTCGGCCATCCCCGACACGTACCAGGCCACCCACAAAGGACGGCTCCGCTCCAGTGGTTCGTCGGTGATCTCCAGCATCAGGTCGAGCAAGGCCCGGGTGTCACCGGGCGCGGGGCATTCGATGTGGTGGACGTGCTCGTCGAGGTCGAAGTCCTCTGCCTCGATCCAATGGTCTTCGCCGATGCCCAGTGGCGCACGGCTCAGGCGGCGTGTCAGGTGCGGGAATAGCGTGGTGGCGTCGTTCATCCGTCCGTACAGCACCCGGAACGGCAGCGGCCCCTCCTCGTGAGGGGCGAGCATCGTGATGCCCACCACGTCCATCGGGTATCCGCGACGCTCCACGCGCAAGAAGATTCGTTCTGTGCTGGTCAAAGGCCGCATCTCGCGCCCCTTTCGCTCGCCGCTGCTTCTAACGTACCCGTGCCGCCCCGTCGGCTGCGGTGCCACGCGAATTCGATGCGCCGAGGCCATCCCGCGGCGCCCCACATGTGCAAAGCACTGGAATGCGAGCTGGTGACCCGGGATGTCTACCCATCCGTGCACCAGAACCCGACGCGCGATCACGCCACCGCTCGTGCCACACGGGTCATGCCACGTGGTCGTGTGTTTGCGGTTGGGGTGGTGGTGTCCATCCGTCGCCGACGGGTGGGGCGGTCGAGTAGCGCGCGATGCCGGATGCGACGCACGATCGACTGGATACCCGTTAGGAAGACGCAGCCCGCGTCGCGGAGGGACCGCTCGTCGAACGACGCCCAGCCCGCCTCCTCGCCGGGCCCAGGTCTGGCCGACGAGGGTCGACTCCGCCGCCCAAGGGAGACTGGTTCCATGAGTGGCGCGTACTTGGACCTGCCTGCGCTGGAGCTGGCCGCTGCGATCGCACGCGGTGAGGCGTCCTGCGTCGAAGTCACGGCACAGGCGCTGGCGCGGATCGCTCGGTACGACGGGGAGGTGGGCGCGTTCGTGCACGTCGACGCCGACGGGGCGAGCCGCCGCGCCGTCGAGGTCGACGCGCGGATCGCAGCCGGGGAGCGCGCCCCCCTGCTGGGGGTGCCGTGCCCGATCAAGGACCTGGCGATGGTGGCGGGGCTGCCGTTCGAGGCCGGCTCGGCGGCGCTGGCCGGCCATGTGGCGTCCGTCGACGACGGGGTGACGATCTCGCTGCGGGAAGCAGGCACGGTGTGCCCGGGCAAGACGGCGACGCCAGAGTTCGGGTTCCCCTGCTACACCGAACCGGACGTGGCGCCGCCGGCGCGCACGCCGTGGGACCTGTCCCGGTCGGCGGGGGGATCCTCGGGCGGGGCCGCCGCGGCCGTCGCGGCGGGCCTCGTGCCGATCGCGCACGGCAGCGACGGTGGCGGGTCGATCCGGATCCCTGCGTCGGCGTGCGGGCTGGTCGGGCTCAAGCCGTCGCGCGGCCTGGTCAGCCCGGGCCCGATCGGCGTCGACGGACCAGGCCTGGCGAGCCATGGCGTCCTGACGAGGACCGTGCGGGACACTGCGGCCGGGTTGGATGTCCTTGCGGCGTCGTGGCCGGGGGACGTGTACGCGCTGCCGCGGCCGTCGACCTCGTACGTCGATGCGTGCGACCGGCCGCCGTCGCCGTTGCGGATCGGCGTGCTGACCACCCCGGTGATCGCGGCTGCCGACGTCCACCCTGCGCCGCTGCGCGCGCTCGAGCGCGCCGAGAAGCTGCTGCGGGAGCTCGGCCACCACGTGGAGGCGGCCCCAGTGCCGTTCCCGGCCGAGCGGTGGGAGGCATTCTCGGCGATCTGGTCCGTGGCTGCGCTGTCGATCCCGCTGCCGGAGGGCGTCGAAGACCGCCTGGTGCCGCTGACGCGGTGGCTGAGGGAGCTGGGCCGGGCCGTGACCGGAGCCGAGTTCGCGCAGGCGCTCACGGAGACGCAGCGCCTTGCCCGCGAGACGGCCGAGGCGTGGGCCGGTTTCGACGTGATCCTGACCCCGACGCTCGCGCAGCCGCCGGCGCTGATCGGGTCGCTGCGTGACGACACGGACCCGGCGGGTGACTTTGACGCGCAGTGCCGCTACACCCCGTGGACCTCCATCGCGAACCTGACCGGTCGCCCGTCGATCAGCCTGCCACTGCACAGCGAGCGGCTTCCCGCTGTTGGGTCGTGGCATGTTCCGGGCCGGTCGGTCGACGGGTCTCACGGTCGCTCGCGAGCGACGCCGCCGACGGAGCTGCCGTTCGGTGTGATGCTGACGGCTGGATTGGGGGACGACGAGCTGCTCCTCGGCCTGTCCGCCCAGCTGGAGGCGGCCGATCCCTGGGCGAGCCGTCGTCCTGTCGGCTACGCGTGAGCCGCGCGACGGCGCGCTACTCGGAGGATGGGCGCGCTATCGGCTAGCGGTCTTACGTCAGCGGGCGGTCCAGCCGGCGTCCATCGCGTACGACGAACCGGTCATGCACGCCGACGCGGGGCCGGTGACGAACGCGACCAAGTCGGCGACCTCGTCGGGCTCGATCAGCCGCTTCACGGCCACGCCGGTCAGCATGATTTTTTCCACGACCTCGCTCTCCGGGATGCCGTGGGTGGCCGCCTGGTCGGCGATCTGCTTCTCCACCAGGGGGGTCCGCACGTACGCGGGGTTGATCGTCGTTGACGTGACACCGTGCGGGCCGCCTTCTAAAGCGATCACCTTGTTGAGGCCCTCGAGGCCGTGCTTGGCAGTGACGTAAGCGCTCTTGAACGGACTGGCCCGCAGCCCGTGCGCGCTCGACACGTTGACGATGCGGCCCCAGCCCCGCTCGTACATGTACGGCAGGGTCTGCCGGACGATGTAGAACGGCGCGTGCAGCATGATCCGCATGATCAGCTCGAACCGGTCCAGGGGGAACTCGTGGATCGGGCTGACGAGCTGGATGCCGGCGTTGTTGACGACGATGTCGACATCCGTGGGCAGTTTGGTGGCGATCGACGCGAGGTCGGACAAGTCGCACGGGGTGGGGATGACATTCGGGACCCGGTCGGCGAGGGCCCGCAGGCCCTCCTCGTTGATGTCCACGGCCAGCACCTGCGCGCCCAGGGACGAGAACTTCTCGACGACCGCGGCGCCGATGCCGCTCGCGGCGCCGGTGACGAGGGCGCGGCGGCCCTGGTGGAACTCGGGGGACGGGAACGCGGACGTCTCAGTCATGACAGGAAGGATACGGCGGGCGGCCCGGACGTCAGGCTGGTGACAGCAGTGACGAGCATCGCGCCGGCAAGGCCTCAACGGCCCTTCCGTCTTTGTGCCTCCCGCCACGGTGGCCGACCGCGCCCTTGACAGAGGCATAAGCCAGGCTTAGCTTATTCATAACGCCCTGAGTGTCTGCGAAGCACGCAAGAACACGACACCTGCCTCGGCAGGTTGGTGCTCGCCCTCCGCCCGAAGCGGGTTATCGGGTGACGACGTGGACCTCCCGACAGGTCGGCAAGGACAGGCGCAGACGAAGGAACACAGGATGACGGAGCACGACACCCCCGGGCCGACAAGCGAGACGCTGACGGCGATGCGTCCCCCTGTCCGCCCGCAGGTGCCCCGCCGAATGCCCGTCTATCCCCTCGACGTGGACTGTTGTCACGTCTGAGCGCACCCCGTCCTGTCCGACGACTCCTGACCCGCCGATCCCGCACGGTGATCGAGTGGATGCGTCACGCGGCCAGACGCCCGCGCATGACCGGAGCGCCCTCTTCCTTGGGGAGGCACCATGAGCACCGCCCAGACCGCTGCTTTGCGAGACGCTCCGCCGTGGATGGCGAAGCGGGCCATCGAACGGCCCGAACAGTCCGGACTGCCCGAAGACGCCAGACGCGCCGAACGCGCCGAACGCGCCGGACAGGTCTGGCTGCCACCCATGGGGCTGGGGTCTATGAGGCTTGCGGACCTGCCCACCGCGCTCCGCGAAGCGGCCGACGCCGCGCTGCTCGACGAGGGCATCGACGAGATCGTGGCGCAGGTCGTGGGTCGCGAGGACGAGGCACTGGGGCGGCTCGTGAGCCTCATCTCCGACCTCGCCGGTGACGCCCCCGCCTTGGCCCGCGCGGTCGCTGAGCAGCGCCTCGCCATCGAGCTGCTCGCTCGCGGGCGCCGGACCCCCAGCAACGAGAGGCTGCTTCGCGCGCTGCGACGAGGCCGGATCCTCGGCGCCCTCGCGACGATAGACCCATGGTCTCCGGTCGTCGCCGTCGTCGATGAAGACGGCACGTGGACGTTGACGGGTCGCGTGGACATCTCCGCGGAGCTGCCTGGCCGGAGTGCTCTGCTAGTGCCCGTCCGCTCCTCCGACGGACGCCGTGCTCTGGTCTGGATCGGTAGCGGCGACGCCGGCGTCACCCAGCTGCCGGTGCAGTCGCGGCCCTTCGGCGCACGCTCGCGACCGCTGCTGCTGGACGAGGTACGCGTCCGCGTCGACGAGATCGTCACGGACGAGACGGGCGATCTGCTGGCCGGCCTTGCTTCCGCGCAAGCCCGGCTCGACGCGGCGCTGACGCTGGCCGATTTTATCGCGGCGGGTGAGGCGTTCCTCGCGATGCGCGAGTTCGCATCATCCCAGGACGATGACCTTGCGACAGTTGCTTGACGGTGACGGTGGCGGTGGCGGTGGCGGTAACGACAGCGAGCAGCGGGTAGCGCGGGAGAACGCGACTGAGCGGTTGCACAGCAGGCCCCCAGGGTTTTCCTGGGGGCCTGCTGTGCGTCAGCTCACGATGAGCTGGGTATAACGATATATCGTTGACGTATCGCGATAGTCACGACATACTGGGGATCAGAGGGCGCCGAGGGATTCGGCGGATAGGCCGATGACCGACGCCCTGCGATGAGCGGCCGGCCGACATGGACGGCGCCAGCACGCCGGGCGGCGTGAGCCGCCGGCATCACAGGAATGAGAACATCCCATGACGTACAACAACGAATATGACAACAATGCACCTGGTGAGCGCTGGGGCGCTCGACGGGGTCACGACCGGGGCGACCGGGGCGAGCGGGACAGCCGGCACGAAGACTGGACCGGTGGCGGCCGCGGCTCGCGTGGCGCCCGCGGTGGCGGTCTTTTCGGCCCCGACGGACCCTTCGGACCGGGCGGTCCCTTCGGCCCCGGCGGTCCCTTCGGACCGGGCGGCCCTTTCGGCGCGGACGGCCCGTTCGGGCCCAGTTCCTCTGGATCGCGGGGTCGCGGCCCTCGCACGCAGGGCGGCCGCGGCTTCGAGGGTCCGGATAGCGCTGGGAGCGCTGACGGATGTGGGCCGCGCGGTGGCCACGGGCACCACCCCGGGCGCGGCAGCCAGGGGCACCGCGGTGGACCAGGGCACCGTGCGGCGTCCGGCGCCGAAGGCCACGGCGGCGGCCGTCGCCGTGCGGGTCGGGGGCGCGCGCGCCGCGGAGACGTACGCGCCGCCGCCTTGTTCCTCCTTGCCGAGGAGCCCATGAACGGCTACCAGATGATCCGCGCCATCGCGGACCGCACCGGCGGTGTGTGGCGACCGAGTCCTGGCGCGATCTACCCCGCGCTCGCGCAGCTGGAAGACGAGGGGCTGATCGAGCAGGCCGACGGCGACGGCAAGGTGTACGCCCTCACCGAGGCCGGACACACGCAGGTCGAAGCGGCCGGGGATCGCGCGAGGCCCTGGGAATCCGCAACTCAGGAAGCTGAAGAGGGCCTCGGAGGCACCAGTGACCTATGGATGGCGCTCGGCCAATTGGCCCTCGCCACGCGGGCCGTCGGGCAGGCGGGCGACCCCTACGTCACGCAGGCGGCGGTGGAGCTGTTGAAGGAGAGCCGTCGTGGCCTCTATCGCCTCCTCGCCCAGGACAGCGTGGCGGACGATTTGGACGGCGATTTGGACGGCGATGTGGACGAAGTGGACGAGGCCGACGACGAGCTGGGCGACGACGTGCAGGACGTCCTGCACGGCGAGATGACCGATACGGATGGGCTCCCGCCCAGTGACGGCTGAGAGTGCCACCCCCGGAGGCCGGCGTCGCCGAGGGGTGTCACCCCAGGACCAGGGTGCACCCGGGCAGAGTAGGCGTCAGTCGCCGGCGGCGGCCGCATGTCCTCTCTGGCGCACCCATCTGGCGGTTCAGCTACCCCTCGTCGGGCTCGATCAGAGGTACGAACCGATAGTGACCCTCCATACGCACGTCGGGCGGCGTGCCGGGACGACGCCGGACGATCCCCATCCGGCCGAGCAGCGGCACCACCAGCACCCCGTCCTCGGCAAGCTGGGCCAGGAGCGCATCGGGAATGTCGGAGGCCATCGCGGAGACGAGGATCCGGTCGTACGGAGCCTCTCCGGGCCGACCCAGCACCGACGGGTCGGCTGCTTCCAGGCGGGCCCACGGCACGTCGGCCGCGCTGAGGTTTGCCGCTCCCCACGCGGCGATGTCCGGCAGGATCTCCAACCCCAGCACGCGGCCCGCCGGGCCGACGAGGTGCGCGAGAAGCGCCGAGGTCCAGCCGGATCCGGCGCCGATGTCGAGGACCCGCTGGCCGGGCTGCACGTCCAAGAGGCCCAGCATGATCCGCACGGTCGACGGTTGGCTGCTGGTCACACCCCGTCCGATCGGCAACGGCGCATCGGCGCCCGCGTACCGCTGCTGGCCCCGACGCAGGAAGCTCACCCGCGGAGCGGCCTGAAAGGCCGCCGTCAGGCGCTCTTCGCCGGTCTGCATCATTCACCGTAGCGCCGCGGCCTGACGGGCGGGCCGATCACGGCGCCAGGCACGTCGGCGGCTTCGCGAGTGCCATAGTGGGGCGACCCCACCCCTGCCGCGAAGGTTGTCGCCATGGCCCCTATCCGGATGTCCCGCGTCGGCCTCCTCCCCCGCGTCTGCATTGCGATCATCCTCGGCGTCGTCTGCGGGCAGTTTTTCCCCGAAGGTCTGGCCAGAGTCTTCGTCACCTTCAACATGATCTTCAGCCAGTTCCTATCGTTCGCCATCCCGCTGATCATCGTCGGGCTCGTCACCCCCGCGATCGCTGAGCTCGGCAAGGGGGCGGGGCGCTGGCTGGGCGTCACCGCCGCGATCGCCTACGGATCGACCATTTTCGCGGGTCTCTTGGCGTTCGTGACGTGCCTTCTCGTCTACCCCTTGATCCTGAACTACGGGGGAGCGCCGACGGTCGGCAATCCCGAGGACAGCTTCCTGGCTCCGGCGTTCCAGCTGGAGATCCCACCCGTATTCGGGGTCATGACCGCTCTGGTCTTGTCGTTCTGTCTCGGGGTAGGCCTCACCCTGATCCAGGGGGACACCCTGCGACGCGCGTTCGTCGACCTGCGCAGCGTCGTGGAGTGGATGATCGGGACGATCCTGATCCCGCTGCTTCCGCTGTACGTCTTCGGGATGTTCCTCGACCTGACCATGAACGGTCAGATCGCCATCGTCATCTCCACGTTCGCCCGCGTCATCCTCGTCGCGTTCGCGATCATGATCGTGCTACTGCTGCTGCAGTACGCGATCGCCGGCGCGATGGTCGGTCGCAACCCGTTGGAGCTGCTCAAGGGCATGGCGCCCGCCTACGCCACCGCGCTCGGTACGAGCTCGTCCGCGGCCACGATTCCCGTCACGTTGCGGTGCGTCGTCCGCAACGGTGTGCCCGGCCCGATCGCGTCGTTCGTGGTCCCATTGTGCGCGACCATCCATCTAGCCGGTTCGACGATCAAGATCGTGGCGTTCTCACTCGCGATCATGACGATCACCGGGATCCCGCTCCAAGTGGGCACATTCGTCGGGTTCATCCTCATGCTCGGGGTCACGATGGTGGCGGCGCCAGGCGTTCCCGGCGGTGCGATCATGGCCGCCATCGGGATCCTGCAGTCGATGCTCGGTTTCGACGACACGGCCATCGGCTTGATGATCGCCATGTATATCGCCGTGGACAGCCTTGGCACCGCATGCAACGTGACGGGTGACGGCGCGATCGCATGCGTCGTCTCCCGGCTGAGCCGCGGTCGTATCGAGGGACGCGCGACACCCACCACCTCGCAGGTGGCGGAGTTCGCGGGCACGACGGCCGCAGGGTCGGAACCGACCCCCTGAGGTCGGGCGGCTGCGGGCGCGCTCGGCTGGCGGCAGGATGATGTACGTTATGTCGGCATAACGCGTGACCCATCTCGCTGCGCGCTGACAACACCGTCGGGGAGGATGGGAGCGTTCCCGGACGGGACGCGACCGCGTTGCCGTCCGACGGGGGCGGTCCCGCACGACGAAGGAGAGCCCATGGCCAAGTACGACGCCGATAGCACCACGCTCGGACAGCTCCTCGAGGACCCTGACGTGGTCGCCATCTTCGACAAGCATGCTCCCGGCCTGAAGTCCAACCCGATGCTAGGCATGGTCAAGAACATGACCGCCACGCAGGCCATGGGCATGGCGGGCGGAGTCATCGGTGCGGACAAGGTCGCGGCGATCAAGGGAGACATCGAGGCGTTGTAAGCACGTTGTGCTCCCACGCGTTCGCACCTTAATCCAGCAGCCGACGCCGACGGGCGACGGTCGGAGGGCGACGCTCGACGCGAGGGCCCCGCACCTGAGGCAGGTGCGGGGCCCTGACACGTGCCGGCTTCGCGTTCCCGTACACAGGGCACGTGCTCCAGGCCAGACGTCGCTCGACGGCCGGCTTGAGGCGTCAGTGCCAGTTGCGCTCCCAGCGCGGCACCCAGTCGACCTGGGTCGGGCCGGTGTAGATCTGGCGGGGGCGGTTGATGCGCGAATTCGGGTCGTCGTGAAGCTCTTTCCAGTTCGCGATCCAGCCCGGCATGCGGCCGATCGCGAAGAGGACGGTGAACATGTTCAGCGGAATGCCCAGCGCTCGCAAGATGATACCCGAGTAGAAATCGACGTTGGGGTACAGCTTGCGCTCGATGAAGTAGTCGTCAGAAAGCGCGGCCTCGGCGAGTTCGTGGCCGAGATCGAGCAGCGGGTCGTCGATCTTCATCTCGGTGAGCAGGTCCTTAGCGGCCTGGCGAAGAATAGTGGATCGCGGGTCAAAGTTGCGGTAGACGCGGTGGCCGAAGCCCATCAGTTTGACGCCGTCTTCCTTGTTCTTGACCTTGCGCACGTACTCCTTGACGTTGATCCCGGATGCTTGGATCTGCTGCAGCATCTCGATGACCTTGACGTTGGCGCCACCGTGGAGCGGGCCCCACAGAGCGCAGACGCCCGCCGAGCAGGAGGCGAACATGTTGGCTTCCGACGACGCGACCATGCGGACCGTGGAGGTCGAGCAGTTCTGCTCGTGGTCGGCGTGCAGCACGAGGAAGAGGTTGAGCGCCTTGGCGGCGGTGGCGCTGGGCTCATAGGAGCGGTAGGGCAACGAATACATCATGTGGAGGAAGTTCTCCACGTACTTCAGGTCGTACCGCGGGTAGATGATCGGCTGGCCCACCGACGACTTAAAGGCCGCTGCGGCGATGGTTCGCACCTTCGACATCAAGACCGCGGCCGCCACCTCGATCGACGCGTCGGTGTGAGCGTCCCAGACCTCAGGGTCGTGCGCGGAAAGCGTGTTGATCATGGCCGACAGAATGGCCATCGGCGGCGCGGCGGTCGGAAATCCGTCGAAGTGCTTGCGCATGTTTTCATCGAGCATGGAGTGCTCGGTCAGCAGCTGCGCGAAGCGGTCGCGGTCGGCCTCGGTCGGGAGTTTGCCGAAGATAAGAAGCCACGCGACCTCGACGAAGGAACTCTTGTTCGCCAGGTTCTCGATCGGGATGCCGCGATAGCGCAGGATGCCTTTGTCGCCGTCGATGTACGTAATGTTCGATGTGCACGAACCCGTGTTGCCGTACCCGCTGTCCAGCGTGACGTACCCCGTCTCGGAGCGCAGCTTGCTGATATCGATGGCCTTCTCGTTCTCGGTACCTACGACGATGGGAAAATCGTAGGGTTTGCCTTCCAGCTCGAGCCGAGCGGTCTCGCTCATACCGTTCTCCTTTGCGACGTTTTTGCGGCGTTGGGGCGCGTGGCGACGGGACGTTTAGGATGCAGCCTAGTCGCGGCCGCCCTGGCTTCGCGGGTCAACGGGGAAGTCCGCGCGGGCCGCCGGGAGGGGTCTTACGGCGCGGAGATCAGCGTCCGGAGCGTGCTCAGCGCGTCGCCCAGGGGGGCGTCCACGTGATGCGTCGTTTCGGCATATCCGCGGGTGGCGCCGCGGGTGATGACAGCCACCGGCGTGCCAGCCTTGCGCGCTTGGCGGACGAACCGGTAGCCGCTCATGACCTGCAGACTGGAGCCGAGCACGAGCAGGCTACGGCACCTCTCCACCGATGCGGAACAGCGCGCCACCCGGCCCTTGGGCACCGACTCTCCGAAATAGACCACGTCAGGTTTGAGGGCGTCGGCGCCGCAACGCCGGCACGTGACCAGCGTGAAGTCCAGGGTCGCCTCGTCGGGCAGGGCCATATCCCCGTCCGGTTGAGGAGCACTCAGTTCAGGGATGGTGGCGAGGGTGGCCCCGGCCGTGCCCTGATCACGCCGTGACCGGCCGTCGGCGAGCAGGTGGGGGTTGGCCTCGGCGAGCCGCTCCTGGATCTCCTCACGGGATACTCGCTTCTCACACATCAGGCAGCGGACCACGGACAGTGTGCCGTGGAGCTCTTCCACGGCTCGGCTGCCCGCTGACTGATGGAGGCCGTCGACGTTTTGGGTGATGACGTCGTCGATGTATCCATCGTCTTCGAGCCGGGCCACGCAGCGGTGTCCCTCGTTGGGACGCGCCGCGCAGAAGCTCGGCCATCCGGCGAACGCGCGCGCCCAATAGCGGCGGCGCGCATCCGAGGACGCAAGGAATTCGTCGTACGACATGGGCTGGATGCGTCGCGTCCCGTCTTCTCCTCGATAGTCGGGAATGCCGGATTCGGTGCTGATACCAGCGCCGGACAGCACGCAGACGCCACCCGCTCGGACGAGGTCGGCCACTGCGTGCAGCGCGGAAAGGCTCACGACATGGAGCTTAAGACGCGCCGCCCACAAGAGCCGTGTTCCCTTAGCCACGTTCCCTCAGCCACGGTCCCGCAGAGGCGTGCGCCTGCTGGGCCCCGGACCTCGGCGCAGGGCGTCGTCTGCGGGACTCGAGCGGTCGGCGTCGCGACGGTCGCCCCGCGCCCATCGGTCGACCAGCCGCCGGCTCGCGCGGAAGCCGTTGCTCTGCAACCTCTTTGACATGGCCTCTCAGAGGCCGCTGACCTGCGCCGATGAGACCGGCGCACGCCGCACCACAGGGGGATTGCCATGACAGCCACTGCCGGACGCCCGGCCACCGAGTACACCGTCGAGGGTTTCGACGAGACTCCTCACCCGGGCGTCGAGGTCGCCCGCGGCGGCTCCGGGCCGTCCATGACGCTGGTGTCGAGCGACACCGCCGCGCTGGTGCGTGCCTCCTTGGAGGCCGCTGGGGCATTCGCGCCACCGATGCCGAGCGAGCTGGAAGTGGCGGGCCTGCTCGATCGTTGGTTCCGGTCGCTGACCACGGGTCGCGCAGAGTTGGTCATGTCGCTCTACGCGCCGGGCTCGGTGCTGCTCCCGACCCTGTCCGGGCGGATGCGGGTCAGCCTCGAGGAGAAGCTGAACTACCTGAGGTGGTTCGTCGCACGGGGCCCGATCGGCGCGATCGACCGTCGCGTGATCCAGACCGGCCTGGGGTGGGCGACCGACACCGGCCACTACACCTTCTTCTTCCTGGCAGACGGGTCGCAGATCCAGGCGCGTTACACGTTCACGTACTGCTGGGACGGTCAGCGATGGTTGATCGCCTCGCACCATTCGTCGGTCTGCCCCGACGACTGACGACCAACACGGCAACGAAACGCGCGGCGCTGACCGCGGTCATAGCTGACGCAGCACCTATTCCGCGGGCGGCCGGTCCTCGTCGCCGTCCACCACAATCCCGAGGATTCGGGCCATCGGCCGGGCCAGATCGTGCAGATGCTGCTCGCTGATGGTGGCACCGGAGAGCTCGGCCACTCCCACGATCTCGGCCAGCTCTGCGCCACGCAGATCGACGGCCGTCAGACGCGCGTGCGTCAGCACGAGCCGGTCGATGCGGCTGTCGGTCACCGTCAGCTCGCGCACCGCAGCCTCACCCAGGTCGAGCTCGCCGAGGTGGCAACCGTCGACGCGGACGCGTTCCAGCTGCGATCCGCGCAAATTCAGATAGTCCCACCGTCCGCCCTCGATCCCGACGCCGTGCCAGCTCGAGCCGTACGCCTGGACCGCGCCGAGCCGACAACCCCGCCATAACACGTCGCGCCACGTGCTCGAGGTGACGGTCAGGGTGCTGGCGGCCACCTCGTCCAGGAGCACGTCGATGAACTCGCTGCCCGACAGGGTTGCGCTATCCCAGCGCATCCCGCGGACGGCGCACTCCAGAAGCCTGACGTCCGGGCAGTAGGTCCCCGCGTGGGCCGCGCCCGTGAGGTGCACCCCGTCGTACCGTTCGCCGGAGCGCAGCCTCTCTGTGCGTGCCGTCAGCTCGGCGTCGTCGCGGTCGGCCCAGGTCTGCGGGAGAGGGACCGGGGTGGCGGCGGGACGGCGGCGGGCGGCTGGCACGACGTCATTCTTGCCGCATCTGATTCTTGCCGCGCCTAGGGTGTGGTGCTGCTCTGTGGGCCGGCGTGTTGTGCGAGCGCCATGGTCAGGGCGAGCACCGTCGAGGGATCCTCCAGCGCCTCGCCGTACAGGGCCTTGAGCTGTCCCATCCGATAACGCACCGTCTGCGGGTGCACGAACAGGGACTGCGCGACCAGCTCGCGCCGGCCTCGCAGCAGCAGCCAGGCGCGCAGCGTCTCCTCGAGGCGCGCTCGCGTCGCGAGGCGTTGCCCGTCGAGCGGCGCGAGCGCGGTGCGCCGTAGGTCGTCGTACGCCTCGGGGTCTGCGAGCAGGACGAGGTCGACCAGACGCTCCTCCGTGTCGACCAGGGCGTCGTCGGAAAAGAGGGGGAGCGCACGTTGGGCGCGCTCGATGGAGACGTACGCCCTGCACCAGGGGCGCGCGGGACCGAGCACGGCAGCGTGCTGCGCGAGCCGCGCCCGCAGCGTCGTGCGCGCTGCGCCGTCCGCGTCCGGTACGAGCAGCAGCGACGCATCGTCGTCGAAGCCTGCGACGTCACCGCTCACATGGAGGGTCCGGGGATCGAGTCGGGCGAGGACGACGCTGGCCTGGTCCGTGGACAGCAGGACGGCCGTGAGGGTCTGCGGGGGCGGCCAGTTGGCTCGCCCTGCCCGCTCGGTGAGTTCTTCGATATCCGCCCGGGCGACGAAGGCTCGGGCCAACCGCTCGCGAAGACGGTCACGTACCCGGCCGCTGGTCTGCAGCTCGTCCGTGTGGCCGGCGACGCTCGCGGCCGACAGGTCGTCGATGTAGGCGAAGACGCTCTCCGCGAACTGACCCACGTGGGCTGCGGCCATCCCGCCGGCCACCGCTTCTCGTGACAGGGCGCGCCAGGAGACGCGGGCCCCGATGCGGTAGGCGCCGAGCAGCGCCTCCATGGAGCGACCGCTGCGGGCCTCACCCCGGCCGAGGTCGTACGCCTCCTTGGTGACTCGTGCGTTGATCTCCTCGCCGGTGCCGGCCGCGCCGCTGCGAGCCAGCGTGAGGAAGACGTCGAGGGCGAGCCGGACGGTTTCCTGGATGCGTCGCCCGCGCTGCCCGGTGAGTGGTCCTCGGTAGCTCGGGACCTCCGCGACGATCGCCTGTACGGCTTCGTCGGCGACCTCGACGAGGGAGGCGCGCATGCGTTCGTACGTGGTCTGGTCGAGGCTGCGCGCCGGGCCGTCGACGCCGGCTGGTGCGCGGGGAGCGATGTTCGCGGCGGAGTCCGGGGCACCGGAATCAGCAGCATCGGACGCCGCCGCCTCGAAGGTCGCCAACTTTTGTCCTCTCCGCATCGATGTGAGGTCCCGATTCACGCTCAGCGGTCAGGACTTTACCCCCTATGGTACGAAATGATGAGAACGTGGCCCTTCTCACCGAACCTGTACGTTCCCCTGCGTGGCGCGAGAGCTCTCCGGATCCCGTCCCGTCGACCTGGAGCGGGCCGAGGGCCTCCACGATGGCCTGGGCCCGGAAGGTGGCGGGCGCAGTGGCGGGCGCCCTCACCACGCCCTTGACGCCTCACGACTACCTGCGCCTGGTGGACCCGGTGCGGTTCGGTCCGGACCTCGCAGGCCGGGTGGTGGCGCGGCATCCTCAGACCGCGGATTCGGCCTCGATCGTCATCCGACCGGGCCCCGGGTGGCGGGTGCATGTGCCGGGGCAGTACGTACGCGTCGGGGTCGACGTCGACGGCGTGCGGCGCTGGCGCACGTACTCCTTGACGAACCGTCTCGGATCGGGCCAGGGCTGCCTGGAAATCACGGTGAAGCGGGCGCCGGGCGGCGTGGTGTCCAGCCACCTGGTCGACGTCCTCCCGCTGGGTTCGGTCGTCATGCTGGGGGCCGCCGCCGGCGATTTCGTCATGACGAACCCGGCCCCGTCGCGTGTGCTGTTCCTCACGGGCGGCAGCGGCATCACCCCTGTGATGGGCATGCTGCGCAACCGGATGACCGGCGATGCCGACGTGGTGCTGTTGCACAGCGCCCCCACCGCTGACGAAGTGATCTTCGGTGCGCACCTGCGCGCGCTCGGTGAGTCTGGTCGCCTGCGTCTGATCGAGCGCCACACGGACGCCGCGGGAGTGCTCGACCTGGCGGCCGAGATGGACGTGCTCGTTCCCGACTGGCGGGAGCGGCAGACCTGGGCCTGCGGTCCCGGAGGGATGCTCGACGCCGCGGACGCCCTGTGGGGCTCCGCCGGTCTGCTGGAGTCACTACACACCGAGCGCTTCCGCCCGGCGGCCCCCGCGGTGGTCGGCGACGGAGGCACGGTGACCTTCGCGCTCTCCCAGGTCACGGTCGAGGCCGACGGCGCCACACCGATCCTGGAGGCCGGAGAGAGCGAGGGCGTCGACATGCCGTACGGCTGCCGCATGGGCATCTGCTTCAGCTGCACGGCCCACTTGACCAGCGGCAGCGTCAGGGACCTACGCAACGGGGAGGTGACGACGGCCGACCACGACGAGGCGCCCGTCATCCAGACCTGTGTGTGCGCGGCCGCTGGCCCCTGCCGGATCGACTTGTGATCCCGATGCTCACCACGCGCGACCGCCCCTGCGAGACAGCCCGAGTGAGGACCCGATGACCGCCACGATCGACCCGAGGACACATCGTTCGGGCAGCGCCCCGCCGCTGGGAGACGACGCCCTGGCGACCAAGCTGACCGCCCGTAATCCTGTGTCGCCTGCGTCGCCTGTGTCGCCTGCGTCGCCTGTGTCGCCTGCGGCGGTGGAATCCTCGGCGTCTGACGTCGCCGCGCCTCGTGCGCACGTGCCCGGCGCCCTGGCCGCTCGGGCCGTCTCGGCACCCACCGTGCACCGACACTGGGCGCCTAAACCATCCGGCGAAGCGGATCCTGCCGCTCACCTCACGCCTGAGCAGATCGACGCGTTCGGCGCTGTGCTTGATCGGATCCGCGAGGAAGTGCTGGCCTCGAGGGGAGCGGATGACGCGGCGTACATCCGGCGGGTCATCGATATCCAACGCAAGCTGGAAGCGGGGTCCCGGATCGTCTTGCTGTTCTCCGGGAACCCCGTCGCCTGGCTTGTGGGCACAGCCGGACTGTCCCTGGCCAAGATCTTGGAAAACATGGAGATCGGCCACAACGTCATGCACGGACAGTGGGACTGGATGAAGGACCCGCGCATCCATTCGCGCAGCTGGGAGTGGGACAACACGACCCCGTCCAGGCTGTGGAAACACTCTCACAACGAGTTACATCACACGTACACAAACGTTCTGGGCCGTGACAACGACCTCGGCTTCGGCATTCTCCGGGTCGACCCGGACCAGTCCTGGGAGCCGTCCCACCTGCTCCAGCCGCTCTTCAACGCCCTGAACGCGATGTTCTTCCAGTACACGATCGCGCTTTACGACCTGGACCTGTACAAGCATTTCGGCGGCGACGCCACGGCTGAGGACAGGGCGCGGCTGCGCCGCGACGGCGGGGAGGTGGCCCGCAAGATCGCGCGACACGTGTTCCGCGACTACGTGGTGCACCCCGCACTCTCGGGGCCGAACTGGTTCACCACGGTCACGGCCAACGCGGTGGCTGACCTGGCACGCAACCTGTGGACCAACGCGGTGATCATCTGCGGGCACTTTCCCGAGGGCGTCGACACCTTCGCGAAGGAGTCGATCGAAGGGGAGTCGCGCGGCGAGTGGTACCTGCGGCAAGGCCTGGGCTCGGCCAACATCTCCGGCGGTCCCCTGCTGCACGTCATGACGGGCAACCTGTCGCATCAGATCGAGCACCACATGTTCCCAGACCTGCCGAGCAACCGGTACGCCGACGTGGCTCCCGCGGTGCGCGAGTTGATGACCGTCAACGGCCTGCACTACGCGAGCGGGCCGATGCCGAAGCAGCTCGCGAGCGTGTGGTTCAAGGTCTTCCGGTACTCGGTGCCGAACGGCACTTGGGAGCAACTGCGCGACGACCCCAGGGGCGTCCTTTCGCGGGGCGTCGGCGCGGTCGCCGGCGGGGCTCGGTCCGTCACGAAGGGTGCTGCCCGCGCGCTGTTCAGCCGGCTGCGCCGGGCGGTCCCGGCCCTCGACTGAGTTGGCCCAGCGGCGCGTCCGGTAGCGTCATGCGCATGTCAAGCCAGCCGTTCACGGTGTTCGTGCACGACCTTGGGCAGACCCCGCTGCAGTGGGAGGACGTCATCGTCGCCCTGCCGCCGGACCAGGGCGCCGTGTGTCCGTGGTTGGCGGGCACCCGCCCCGGCGGTCAGGCGGTGCCGTTCACCGTCGCCGGGGCCGCGTCCAGCCTGCTGACGGCCATGGATGAGCATGGCGCACGCACAGCGACGCTCGTCGGCGTCGGCCTGGGCGGCACCGTCGCTCTGCAGGCCGCGGCCCTCGACCCCGAGCGGATCGAGCGCGTGGTCGTCCTGTCGGGCGCGGCGCAGCCGAGCCGCAAGGCTCTCGCGGCGCAGCGGGCCACGGTGCGGCTCATCCCGGCGCGCACCTGGGCGGCGCGCAGCATCGACAAGGACCGTCTGCTGGCTGCCCTGCAGCAACAGGCGCTGGACTCGACGGCGGACAGCCTGAAGGGTTTGCCCACTCCCGTACTGCTCGTCGCCGGCGAGGGCGACAGGAACGGCTGCGCACAGGCCGCCGCGCTCGCGGAGATGCTTCCTAACGCGAACGTACGGATCCTGCCCGGCGGCCAGACGGACCTGCCGCATACGGCGGTCGATGCCGTATGCGAGATCGTGTACGGCCCCGGCCTGCCACCGGATCCGTTCGCGTTGGACTTCGGAAACGGCGATCTGCGGTGAGCGCCCGCGAGCGGGCCGTCATCGCGCGGACGGCGGTGCTCGGACGTGGTGTGCTGGACGCGGACGAGCCGGTGCTGACCGGCGATGACCTGGGCTTGATCCGGGGGGACGGGTGTTTCGACTCGACCCGTGTGGTCACGGACGCCGAGGGTGTGGCGCGAGCCGACCACCTCGACGAGCATCTGGACCGGCTCGCGGCGTCGGCGGCCGCGTTGGAGATCGACGGTCCTTCGCACTCGCAATGGGCCGAGCTGATCGACGAGCTGCTCGCCTCCTGGCACACGCCGGGCGAGGCGGTACTGAAGGTGGTCCTGACGCGCGGCCGGGAGTGGGATCCGGGTGCGCCGACGGCGATCGCGACGCTGGTGGACGCGGCGTCGCTGGCCCGGGTCAGGCGGGCGAGCGCCTCCGTCACGTCGCGCGAGCCGGGCACGGGCGCAGGAGGCCCGTCTCACGCATCAGACCCATCGGACGCGTCAGACCCATCGGACGCGTCTGACCCGGGGGGAGCGGGGTCCGCTCGCCGGGGCATCAAGATCGTGACCTTGTCGAAGGGCCACACGTCCGATGCCTATCAGGACGCGCCCTGGCTGCTCGGCGGGGTCAAGACGTTGTCGTACGTGGTGAACGTGGCGGCCCAGCGGGAGGCGCGACGGCGCGGCGCGGACGACGTGCTGTTCACGACGACGGACGGCTACTGCCTCGACGGTCCCACCTCCGGGCTGATCGTGATCGACGGCGACCGGTTGCGGACCACCACCCCCGGGCCGACCGGGCTGCTCGCGTCGGTGACGGTCGCGCGGACCGTGGAGGCCGCTCGCGACGACGGGATGGACGCGCGGTACGAGCTGATCCCAGTCGGCGACCTGTTGTGCTCCGACGGCGTGTGGTTGGTGTCCTCCGGGCGCGGTGCAGCACCCGTCACAGACATTGACGGCGTGCCGATCGCCGTGCATTCGGCGCTGACGGAAAGGATCGCGCGGTACGCGGGCTTCGCCCTCAACTGGTGACGCGGGCCGATCCGCGACGTCGACACCTATACCCCGTAGGGGTAAGATCGAGGAATCGTCGACCGGTGCTAGAGGAGCGTGCATGGCTGGCTACAGCGGATCCAAGGAGGCCTACGCGCAGCGTCTTCGCCGGATCGAAGGTCAGATCCGCGGCATTGCCCGCATGGTCGACGAAGACGTCTATTGCATCGACGTCCTCACCCAGATTTCGGCGGCCACCAAGGCGTTGCAAGTGGTTGCGCTCGGTCTGGTCGAGGACCACATGGGCCACTGCGTGCTGCACGCGGCAGCCTCTTCGGAAGAGGAGGGGCAAGCGAAGGTCCGCGAGGCCGCCGACGCGATCGCCCGCCTCGTTCGATCCTGATCGCCGGACCAGCGCGTGCGGGCGTCTGGCTTCGGGTCTGTCGTGCCGACGCCACCGACACACCTCAAGGACGTATCACCTCCCAGCCACCTCCCAGCCACCAAGGAAGTAGCCATGAACACCACCACCCTCAAGGTCGACGGTATGACCTGCGGCCACTGCGTACAGCACGTCACCACCGAGGTCACCGCGATCGACGGCGTCACCGTCGTGGACGTGGACCTCGTCGCGGGGGGCACCTCGACCGTACGCGTCACCTCGGACGGACCCATCGAGCCGGAGCGGTTCGCCGCGGCCGTGGACGAAGCGGGGTACACGCTGTCGCCACAGGAGGCCTGATGCCTGCCACGCATACCGCGCTGCCCGGTCGCGAGCACGGCGCGGCGTCGACCCCTCAATCCGGCCGTCAGCCCGGCCCCCACTCCGGCACGGCGCCGGACGAACTCGACCTCTCGGTCGAGGGGATGACCTGCGCGTCATGCGTAGCGCGGGTGGAGAAGCGGCTCAATAAACTCGACGGCGTCAGCGCGACCGTCAATCTGGCCACCGAGTCGGCGCGGGTGGTCCTCACTCGACCCGTATCGGTCGGGGAGCTCATCGCGTCGGTGAAGAAGGCGGGGTACGAGGCCCATCTGGTCGAGCGCGACCGCGCCGACGCCCATGACACCTCGGCTCCGACGCGCGCGCGCATGGCGGATCTGCGGCGACGCCTGATCGTGGCGGTCACCCTCGGCGTTCCGGTCATGGTGCTGTCCATGGTGACGACCTGGCAGTTCACCGGCTGGCAGTGGCTGGTGGGCGTCCTGACCGTGCCGATCGCGACGTGGTGCGCGTGGCCGTTCCACCGCAGCGCGGTGGCCGCAGGCCGGCACGGCGCATCCACGATGGACACGCTCGTCTCGCTCGGCGTCATCGCCTCGACGACGTGGTCACTGTGGGCGCTGTTGTTCGGTGGGGCGGGGACGCTGGGCATGCGGATGGACATGTCGTTGATCCCCGCGTTGGACGCGGGCGGGTCGGGCGCGCACGGTGGGGGGCAGTCGGTGCCCCACCTCTACTTCGAGACCGCGGCCATGATCGTGACGTTCCTGCTCGCGGGTCGTTTTGCCGAGGCGCGCAGCCGGCACCGTGCGGGCGACGCCGTGCGCTCGCTCCTGGAGCTCGGCGCGAAGGACGTGACGCGCCTCGACCCAGCTCCGGACGACCTCACCTCCGCGGACATCGCCCCGAACGGGGGGGAGGCGTCCGGGGGGGACGCGCCGGGCAGCACGCGCGTGCGCGAGCGCGTCCAGGTTCGCGTGCCGATCGAGAGGATCACCGTCGGCGACCTCTTCCTCGTACGTCCCGGGGAGACGGTCGCCACCGACGGGGTGGTCGTCGAGGGCGCGTCCGCCGTCGACATGTCCATGGTGACGGGCGAGCCGCTTCCAGTCGATGTGGGTCCCGGCGACGAGGTCACCGGCGCCACCGTCAACGCGTCCGGGTCGCTCGTGGTGCGCGCTACTCGCGTAGGTGCGCAGACCACGCTGGCTCGGATCGGGCGACTGGTCACAGAGGCGCAGACCGGCAAGGCGCCGGTGCAGCGGATCGCCGACCGGGTCTCGGCGGTCTTCGTCCCGGTCGTGGTGGGCATCGCGATCCTGACGTTCGCGGCGTGGCTGGGCACGGGTCAACCGCTGCAGGCCGCGTTCACCGCCGCGGTGGCGGTGCTGGTCGTTGCCTGCCCGTGCGCGCTCGGCCTCGCTACCCCGACGGCGTTGCTCGTCGGGACCGGTCGCGCGGCTCAGCTGGGCATCATCATCCGCGGACCCGAGGTGCTGGAGTCGACCCGAGCGATCGACACGGTGATCCTCGACAAGACCGGGACGATCACTGACGGCAAGATGTCCCTCGCCCAGGTCACGCCGCTTGGCGGCACCGATGGCGAGCGCGACGCCGACGCCGACGCCGATGCAGCGCTCGCGTTCGCGGCCGCCGTCGAGACGCTGTCCGAGCACCCGGTCGCGCACGCGATCGTGGCGGGCGCGCGGGAACGCGGGCTCGCGGTGGCCTCCGCCTCAGGGTTCAGCAGCGACGCCGGCCGCGGGGTGCGTGCCGACGTGCCCGTGACGCCCGAAGCGGGGGACGCAGAGCGGGTCACCGTCTGGGTGGGACAGTCGGGTTGGGTGAGCGATCAGGGCCTGACCATGCCGGACGTCTCGACGGACGACAACCCGGCAGGGACCACGGTCGCGGTGGGCTGGGAGGGCCGGGTGCGTGCCCTCATCTCAGTTCGGGACGCGATCAAGCCCACTTCGGCCGAGGCGGTCCAGGAGCTGCGCGCGTTGGGGGTCACTCCGTATCTGGTGACCGGTGATCACACCCGTACGGCGCGTGAGGTCGCCGCCGCCGTCGGGATCGACTCCACGCACGTGCGCGGCGAGGTCTTGCCCGAGGGCAAGGTCGACGCGGTCCGGGAACTGCAGGATCAGGGTCGCATCGTGGCGATGGTCGGCGACGGTGTCAACGACGCGGCGGCTCTCGCGCAGGCCGACCTCGGGCTGGCGATGGGTGGTGGCACGGACGTCGCGATCGAGGCATCGGACCTGACGCTCGTTTCCGGAGACCTTCGGACGGCGCCCCTGGCGATCCGGCTGTCCCGGCAGACGCTGCGGATCATCAAAGAGAACCTGGTGTGGGCGTTCGGCTACAACGTACTTGCGATCCCACTCGCGGCGTTCGGGCTGCTCAATCCGGGTCTCGCTGCCGCGTTCATGGCCTTCAGCTCGGTGCTCGTGGTAGCGAACTCGCTCCGGCTGCGCCGCGCTCAGGCCGCGACGCGAGCCACGTGACGCGGACCGAAACGCAGCCACGGCACGCCGGCGACCCGCCGTAGCGTCACCCCCGTTGGGGTGTCGTGCCCGCGTTGCCGCCGCCGCCGCCGTGGAGCTCACCGATGCGGACGCCACCCGGCGCCGGGAGTGCCTCGTTCCAGTCCCACCGAAGCGCGATGATGCCGGGTCCGTGGTCGGAGCGGTGCACGAGGAGGTCGGGAACATCGAGCCGGGTGGGCTGGTAGACGGCGTCGTCGACGTCGGGTCCGACATAGAGCTCGACGTGGGCCGGCAGGTCGTCGGGCAGGAAGCTCACCTGGACGCAAGCCTCGCGCAAGGGAGCCAGGTAGACGCGCTGCCACGAGTCGGAGCTGTGGGTGGCACCCTCGCTGCGGATCGCGTGGTGGATCCGCCACGGTTCGCCGGCGCGGAGCGTTTGGGGCAAGACGAGTTCGGCGACGATGAGTTCTGGGCGATGCACGGTGCGTCCGACATGGCAGCCTTCGATCGGGTCGATCTCCAGGATCACCCCGTCCTCGTCGGTGGAGTACCCGACGAGGTATCGGTCGAACCCGTCCCGGTCCGACACGATGAGATCGGTGACCACCTGACGGGCCACCTTCCGGTCCGTGCCGACGGTGAGGTGGTCGTGTTGTGTGATGCGGTGGAAGCCGTCGGACCAGCGCAGACCGAGAGCGTCAGCGCAATCATGGGCGGCGCTGTCACGCATGACCGGTTGGCGGTACGACAGCGGTGCAGGCGCATGACGTCGGGTGCCTTGAGTCGGGAGCTTGGCCGCGAGGGAGCCGCGGGACACACGGAGGATCACCTCGAGGGCCCCCAGAGCCTGGACGCTCGCTTTGCGCACGGGCAAAGAGCGCCCGGTCTGCCAGTAGCTCAGGGTCGCGACCGACACGTCGTGCCCATAACTCATCAGGTGGGCTCGGACGCGGTCCAGGCTGAGACCGCGCCCGTCGATCGCTTCGCGCAGCGCGTGCGCGAACTCAGAGTCCGCTGCTAGTGCGCTGGTTCCCCCCACGTGCGTGCTCCTCGTCAGGACGGTCGAGCGGCTGTCAGGATCGTGCGGCAGCGACCCGCGCTGCGACGGCAATGACCTCGATCGTTGTATCGGCATCCCACAACGCGATGTTGAGCAC
>CAJDWP010000035.1_pt1 | contig 27304 bp, 26 predicted proteins | sample 7391631 | NCBI WGS metagenome assembly CAJDWP01 (sample SAMEA7055740, study PRJEB34461) | soil metagenome | biome: terrestrial ecosystem; feature: Peninsula; material: soil | place: Antarctica | collected 2016 | reverse complement strand
GCCAACTTCCTCGAGCTCTGGGACTGCTGGCGCGAGGACATGGCGCTCGGACAGCGGGTCGTGTGGTGCCTCGCGGACCCCGCGACCGACGCGCCCCAGGGCGGCCCTCCACCTGTTCGGGATCGACCGGATTCGTCGGCCCGGAACGGCCGAGATCCTCGCGTTCGTCCTGCCGGGGGGGCGTGGGCGAGGCCTGTTCGCCGCTGCGCTGCCGGCGGTGCTGGACCATGCTTTCACCGCGACGGACCACGGCGGGATGGGCTTGGCCCGGGTGAAGTCCTTGGCCGACGTCGACAACCACGGATCGGTCCGCTCAATGCTGCGTGGCGGGATGACCCTCACCGGATGGACCCGGGGCGACCGGCCCGATCGTCGGGCCGGTCGCGAGGGGGACCACGTCGACATGGTCCAGTTCGAGGTGCTCGCCACCGATGACCGGGCCGCCATCAGCCGGGCCAACGCTGCGGCGGGACATGGCGTCCAGACCCTCCTCGCCGCCCGAGCACAGCACCTTGGGGCGAAGGGCGCTCGGCGGGTTCAGATGCGTCGGCGAGGCACCGCAGCCGACTCAGGGTGAGGCGTGTCAAGGAGGCGCTCGCGAACCGCGTACATCGCCGCCTGGACGCGACTGTGCAGTTGCAGCTTCTCCAAGATGGACCGAACGTGGTTCTTGACCGTGTTCTCGGAGATGAACAGGGCACGAGCAATCTCGCGGTTGGGGAGACCGCGGGCCACGTGGATCAGAACTTCCCGCTCCCGATCCGTGAGCCGGGTCGCAACGGGTTCGTCGGCTTCATCGTCGCCGCCGCGTGTGAGTAAGGCGAACTGCCGCATCAGGCTCGCCGCCATGGTGGGTGACACGAGTGACCCGCCCGAGCGAACCGTGCGGATGCCGGCGAGGACCTCCTCCGGAGGTACGTCCTTGAGCAGGTAGCCGTTCGCGCCGGCGCGCACCGCGTCGCACAGGTCCCTCTCGTCGTCGCTGGTGGTGAGGATGATGACCTGCGTGGCCGGCCAGGCCTCTTTGATCCGCTGGCACGCCTCGATGCCATTCATGCGGGGCATCCGAACGTCCATGATCACGACATCTGGACGGTGGGTTTCCACGGCCTCCAGCGCGCCCTGCCCGTCGCCGGCCTCTGCCACGACGACGATGTCATCCTCCTGACCCAGGACCAGGTCGAGTCCACGCCGGTAAAGGACATGGTCATCGACGATCACGACCCGGATCTCATCCGGGTCGTGGACCTCCTCGGCCGCGCCCGACGCGCTCACTTCGTCATGGTCTCACGCCGAGGCTCGACGGACCCGTCACCGGTTCGCGGGGCGGGAGGTCGCCCCCAGGGGTGGGGGCGACCTCTCCGGCTCAGCTCGTCATCGCGCCTCACGAAGCGGCCGCGACCTCCAGGGAGATCACGCCGTAGTCCCAGCCCCTCCGCCGGTACACAACACTCGGGCGACCCGAATCCCGGTCCACGAAGAGGAAGAAGTCGTGGCCGACGAGTTCCATCTCGTACAGGGCCTGGTCGAGGCTCATCGGGAGGGCCGCGTGGCTCTTTTCACGTACCTGCACTGGCGACTCGCCCTGCGTTCCGAGCTTCGCGTCGACTGCCTCGCCTGGGTCATCATCCTCGGCCGGCGCAGGGAGCCCATCCTGGTTCGCCCCGGGTCCGCCCAGAGCCGCGACGGAGAGGTCGGCCGTCGCACTGACCAGGTCAGGGCCGCTGCGGCGGCGTACCCTGCGTTTATCCCCGGCTCGGCGCAGGCGCTCCGACAGCTTCTGCAGCGCCATGTCCATCGCCGCGTACTTGTCGTCGGCGTAGGCCTCGGCTCGGATCACCGGCCCCGTCGCGAGGCACGTGATCTCAACGCGCTCGCTGTCCTTCGGAGCGGCCCTGCTGGCCTCGTGGCTCACGACGACCTCGATGCGTTGGGTGCGAGGAGCGTACTGCTCGACTTTGGCGAGTTTGTCGGTGAGCACCTGGCGGAAGCGGTCAGAGACCTGGACGTGACGGCCGGTGACGGTGATCTCCATGGGGATCCTCCTAAGGGAGACGGATGCGCAGCGTACGAACGATCGGCGAGGACTGCCGCGTGGGCCACACCTCCCTCCACGACTGACGAACGTGTCAGCGGGCCCGTGAATCCCCGGGCGACCCTCGGCCGGGACGAGCCACGGCCGCGTCGCCGCCACGAGGGGAGCAACTTGCGCGCAAGGACACCAGGATCGACAATAGTCCACCTTTCGCGTACGTGACCAGCCGCGACACCGAACTGTCAGCGCTCTCACCCCCTGACGGGCGGCAAGACCCTGCGGCCGATCCCCCCGGTCCTGCGCTCCCCGGCTCGATCGACGCCATCTCGATGATGTGTGGTGCGGCGGCGGGTAGCGGCCACGCAGGCGGCCACCACATCCGAGCACCCGGCGTCCCGCAACGCCCGGGCAGCCTCCACCAGGGTGGCCCCTGTGGTGACCACGTCGTCGACCAGCACTACCGTGCGTCCCGCCGACGCGGGGTCCGCGCACATCGCCCGGGACAGGTTGGCGGCCCGCGCCCGGTGGTCCAGCCGCGCTTGGTCTGCCACCCCTCGGCCGAGCGCCAGCGCCCAGGGCGCCAGCACGAGTCCGTCGACGCCGGATGCCGCGCGACGCGCCAACGCCTCTAACGGAGCGTCGCCGCGCCGGACGCGGGCCTTGCTCGAAGAGGGTACGGCGACCAGCCACAACCCGTGTGCCGCCGTACCCCGCGTCGCCCCCACCGCGCCGACGACCGCCTCGCGCAGAAGCGGCGCCAAGACAGCCGCCAGATCTCTGCGCCCTTCGTCTTTATACGCCACGATCGCGCGTCGTACGGCGCCCTCGAACGGGGCCGACGCCCACGTCCTCGGGAAGCCGATCGGCACGGGGGTCGGCCCCGCGCGTCCGGCCTTCGGGAGTTGCGCGACCGCAGCCCGACACAACGCGCACCAGGGCGCGCCAGGACGGGCGCACCCGGCGCAGCGGACCGGCATCGCCAGTTCGGTCATCGCGCGCACGGCGAGGAAGGAGCTCCGAAGACCGGCCCGTGCGTTCACCATCTACCCATGCTCCCCGGCCGCGGCCTCGACCGCGCGCACCCGGCGTCTCCCCGTGGATGTCCCGACTCGGCCGGTGGGGGTGTGGATGACGGCCTGACGCTGCCCGTGCTCGGCGCCCGGCCGGTGGTCCTCAGCCGCCCGGCACGACCAGGTCGCCGGACGACGCGAGATCCCGCCAGCCCCCCGAGACGGCCTGATAGACCTCGCCCGACCGCGTCACGAGAAGCAGGCCCCGAGCCGCGTCAGAGGCGACAACGCGGCCGCCTGAGGCGTCAGCTGGCACCTTGCCGAGCCGGCCATCCACTCGCCCGTCGACCCCGACGAGCAGGGCGTGGTCTTCGATCATGCCGACGGCGCGGCCCACGACCGCGAGGCTGTCACCCGACTCCCACGCCACGTCCGTGGCGCTCACCAGGCTTCCCCCGACGTAGAGCGGGTCGGCGAGAGAGGCCACCCGGTTGTCCTCACCGCGCTCGATCCCGGCCACCGCGAGTCGCGCCGGACCGGTGCGCGACGCCAAGAGCAGCGCGACACGCTGCCCGTCCGGAGCCACCTTCAACGCTGTGATCCGCGAACCGGCCAGCCAGGGCGCCGGAATCCGTCGTGGCGTGGCGACCCCCACCTCGCCGCGCGTGTTGATCACCCAGATGCCGGCCTCGCCGGCCTCGGTCGCTCCCCCGACCCACAAACCCTGGAAAGGGTCGTAGGAGGGGCGCACCAGGTCCCGCGCGAACGGCGCTTGTAGGGCAGAGCGACCTGGACCGTCGGGGGCGGCGCTGTCTCGTCGCCAGCGCAGAAGTCCCTTCCCGTCACCCGACGTCGCCGCCAGATCCTTGAAATCTGGACTGACCGCCAGGCCCCGCCACGCCACGTCCAGAGCCGGTAGCGACGGCGCGTCGGCCCGCGGCTGCCCGGCGCGAAGATCGCCCATCCGCACGACGTCCAGCGCCGTGCCGCGCCGGAGCACCACCTGCTCCGCGGGTGGGGCTCCGGCCACCTCGTACCCGAGGTCAGCGAGGCTGGACAAGGCGTCCGGCATTCCGCTGACGCCTACATTCTGACCGTTGACCTGCATCGACACGGCGCGCACGGTGGGCGCCTGCGTGACCGACAGGATCGTCTGCGCGAACGCCGCTCGCCGGTCGTCCGCCGTGCCACGAAGCGCCTGCGGAGTGAGATCGAGGTTCGCCACGCCGGCCGTGACCGTCACCGCATCGACCCGCAGCCGCGTCAAGAGCGGGAAGCCGGTCTCGGCGGCTCCGGACAGATACGGCGGGACGGGCTCCAACTGCGCCCGCGCAAGCGTCGTGGGCAGGGCGTTCGTGATCGGGAACCAGCGCCGGTCGGGTAGGACGGTGCGGGAGACCTTGGAGACATACCCGATCGTGAACACCCCGTACGCGGCGTCGAAGTCGAACTGGTCGAGCCAGAGACCGAAGTCGGCGGGGAGGGCCGAGACGCGCCATTCGCCGTCCTGGCGAACCAGCTCGATCTGGGCGCTGCGGGTCTGGCCGGCCAGCTCGGTGAGTCTGCCGTTCACGGCGACGACCGCTTGCGCGGGCCCGCTGATCTGGACGACGCACGTCGACGCTGAGGCTGAGATCACCTGCACGGCAACGTCGCTGACGCCCTGCATGATCGCCACCGGGCGCGATCGGGGCGTCCAGGAGTCGCGGATGTCGCGGGCCAGATACTTGCGGGCCGCCCCGTTGTTCTCCGCGGGCGCCGCACCGGTGACGACGAAGGCGCGCACGATCGCCTCCGGCGTCGCCCCGGGGATCGGGTCCGCGAAATGCTGACGCACGGACGGGGCCACCGGCGTGCCCACCTCAATCCCCCGAAAGACCGGGCTGTCATCCGGCAGACCCCCGCATGAGGCCAGCGCCATGCACGCGGCCGTGAGCGTGGCGACGCGCATGAGTGGCCGAGGTGGCGTCACAGCTTGACCGGCCGCTCGGATCTTTCGTGCCGGGACTCACCCGCCCGCCGGAGTGTACCCCCGGTGGGCCGTCCCGGCGAGTCGACTGCCGTGCCTTGAGCGTCCGACCGCGCCTCGGCCTGCCCTGCGGCCCGGGAGCGGGCAAGGTCCGGCACAGCGGCGTCGCCGTCGGGAGGCCTCGCCTCCTCCTCCACGTCATCCGGCACCACGTCGTCCGGCACCATGTCACCCGGCACCACGTCGACCGGCACCACGTCGTCCGCCTGCGCCGGCATCACTCCCCCCACCCTCTCCGCCGTGGCCCGGGCGGGTTCACGGGCGGCGGCGATCGGCTCTCCGACGGGAGCGGCACCATCGCCGGTCGCCGCCTTGGGGGCGGGGTCGGCGAGCGGGAGGGGCGAGTAACCGATCGGCAGGCCTGCGACGCGCGGCAGCGTCAGCCGCAACCGGCAGCCCTCCCCCGGCACGCCCCACGCTTGCAGCCAGCCGTCGTGAAGGCGTGCGTCCTCTAGCGCGATCGCCAGCCCCAGGCCCGTGCCGCCCGTCGTCCGCTTGCGCGCGCGGTCTGCCCGCCAGAAGCGCGTGAAGACCAGGTCGGCTTCACCGGGCTGTAGGCCGATCCCCTGGTCTCGCACCGCGATCGCGATCGCCTCGGCGTTGCCGCCCAGCTCGACCCGTACCGGATGTCCTTCGCCGTGCTCCAAGGCGTTCACGACCAGGTTGCGAACAATCCGCTCGACGCGTCGTGGGTCCAGCTCGGCCTTCAGTGGCTCGTCCGCGCCCACGAGCTCAACCGAGATCTTCTTGTGCCGAGCCAGCTGCTGGGTGCTGCGCAACACCCGCTCCACGACGTCGCGCACGTCGACGCTCTCCCGATCAAGATCCGCGGCGCCCGCGTCGAATCTGCTGATCTCCAGCAGGTCCGCCAACAAGGAGTCGAACCGCTCCACCTCGTCACGCAAGATCTCCGCGGAACGGCGCGACACCGGCGGGAACGCGTCGCGATCGTCGTGGATGACCTCTGCCGCCATCCGGATCGTCGTCAACGGCGTCCGCAGCTCGTGCGAGACGTCAGAGACGAAGCGTTGCTGCACGACGGACAGGTCCTTGAGTTTGCTGATCTGAGCCTGCAGCGTGTTCGCCATGGCGTTGAACGCAGTGCCGAGCTTCGCCAGGTCGTCCTCGCCCTTGACGATGAGCCGCTCGTTGAGGCGACCCTTGGCGAGCCGCTGGGCCACCACCGCGGCCTCGCGGACCGGATCCACCGCCATCCGCGTCACGACGTGTGCCACCAGGCCGATCAGGGCCGCGAAGATTGCCATTCCCAGGAGGAACGTGCCCCGGACCATCGATAGGATCTGCTCCTGGCGCTCCATCGGGTACACGAAGTAGAGCTCGTACTGGCCCGCTTCCGGCACCGACACAAGTCCGCCGAAGACGACGGACGAGACGTGGCCGTCGCCGCGGGTGACAGAGATGACTTTGTAGTGCTCGTATGCGGGCTCGGCGGCCAGCTGTTCCCTGATGTCCTGCGGGATGATCGACGCGTCCAGCCCGGTGTCCATGGCGGGCAATACCAGCTGCGACATCGTGTTGCCCAACGCGCGGATCATGATGACCTCGCGCGATTCTTCTCCGCGAGCCTGGGCTTCTTGTCGGATCGTGTCGAACACCGCTTGACGGACGGTCGCGGCGTCCGTCTTGTCGATCGTGTCAAGACGTTCCTGCACATCGCGGGCGCCCACGACCGCCTCTTCCTGGGCGGTGGCGATTCGGTCCTTCACGAGTCCGTCGGCGATCCGCTGATAAACGAACGTCTGCAACAGGCCCATCACCAACAGGCAGAGCAGGACCGTCGTGGTCACAACCCGGACCTGGAGACTGGCCCGCCACCGGTGCAGCGTCCACCGTACGGAGCGAACGGTGCCATCACGCACCTGGCGGCCGGCGCCGACGAGAGCGCGCGCCCCGGCCGCGACAGCCGCGCGCGGTGTGTCCGAACGCTCCTTGGCGAGGCTCACCGGCGGCGCGCATCCATCAGCTCGGCCCAGCCTTGTAGCCGACCCCTCGGACGGTCACAACGATCTCGGGGTGCTCGGGATCCTTCTCGATCTTGCTGCGCAACCGTTGGACATGCACGTTGACCAGCCGCGTGTCGCCGGCGTGCCGATAGCCCCACACCTGCTCCAGCAGCACCTCCCGGCTGAACACCTGCCACGGTTTGCGCGACAACGCGACGAGCAAATCGAACTCCAACGGCGTCAGGGGAACCGGGATGCCGTCGCGCTTCACCGAATGCCCGGCCACGTCGATGACGAGATCGCCGATCGTCAGGCGCTCCGGCTCCGGAGTCTCGCCACGGCGTATCCTGGCCCGGAGACGGGCGATCAGCTCCTGCGGCTTGAACGGCTTGATGACGTAGTCGTCCGCCCCGGACTCCAGACCCACGACGATGTCGATCGTGTCCGTGCGCGCGGACAACATGACGATCGGCACCATCGACTCAGCCCGGATTCTGCGGCATACCTCGATGCCGTCCATCCCGGGCAGCATGACGTCAAGGAGCACGATATCCGGGTGGAACGTCCGGAAGGCATCGAGCGCCGACGGCCCGTCGGGGCGATGCATGACCTCGAGCCCTTCCGCGCGCAAGACAATCCCCAGCATCTCCGCCAGCGCCAGATCATCGTCAACGATCAGCACGCGTGTCTCCACGATGACTCCCCTCGCACGGCGATGACCTGCGCATTCTATCCGGCGGACGGGCCTTAGTCGGTACCGACGCGTCCGGAAAGACGCTGGCCGGCGTCAGTACCGGTAGTGGTCGGCCTTGTACGGGCCTGCCACGTCGACGCCCAGGTAGTCCGCTTGAGCCTTGGTCAGCGTCGTGAGTTGCACGCCGAGCGCGTCCACGTGCAACCTCGCGACCTGCTCGTCCAGGTGCTTGGGCAGCACGTGCACGCCGAGCGGGTAGGCGTCGGGCTTCGTGAACAGCTCGATCTGCGCGATCGTCTGGTTGCTGAAACTGGTGCTCATCACGAAGCTCGGATGCCCCGTGGCGTTGCCCAGATTCAGCAGCCGTCCCTCAGACAGCACGATCAAGCTGCGCTCGGGCGAATCACCGGTGGCCGGAAAGGTCCACTCGTGCACCTGCGGCTTGATCTCGGTCTTCGTGATGCCCGGGTTCTTGGCGAGACCAGCCATGTCGATCTCGTTGTCGAAGTGGCCGATGTTGCCGACGATGGCCTTGTCCTTCATCGCGACCATATGCTCGGCGCGGATCACGTCCAAGCAACCGGTCGTCGTCACGAAGATGTCGGCGCCGGCGACCACGTCCTCCAAGACGGCGACCTGATAGCCCTCCATCGCGGCCTGCAACGCGCAGATCGGATCGACTTCGGTGACGATCACGCGGGCGCCTTGGCCGCGCAGCGACTCGGCGCAGCCCTTGCCGACGTCGCCGTATCCGCAGACGACCGCCGTCTTGCCTCCGATCAGCGTGTCGGTGGCCCGGTTGATGCCGTCGATCAGCGAGTGGCGGCAGCCGTACTTGTTGTCGAACTTGCTCTTGGTGACCGAGTCGTTGACGTTGATCGCCGGGAAGAGGAGCCCACCTTCCTCATGCAACTGGTAGAGCCGGTGCACCCCGGTGGTGGTTTCCTCGGTGACTCCCTTGATGTGCGCGGCGACGCGGGTCCACGTCGTGGGATCGGTCGCCATGCTCCGCCGCACGAGAGCCTTGAACACCCCGAACTCGACGGAGTCGTCCTCCGTCGTCTCCGGGACCCGCTCGTCGGCCTCCCACCGGCTGCCGTTGTGGACGAGCATCGTGGCGTCGCCGCCATCGTCGAGGATCATGTTGGCGAACGCGGGCTCGCCGTCTGGTCCGGCCGGCCACGCGAGGATCCGCTCGGTGCAGTCCCAGTACTCCTCCAGGGTCTCGCCCTTCCAGGCGAACACGCTGACCCCACGAGGCTCTTGTGGGGTTCCGTCGGGGCCGACGACGACCGCCGCCGCTGCCTCGTCCTGGGTGGAGTAGATGTTGCACGACGCCCAGCGGACCTGGGCGCCGAGCGCCACGAGCGTCTCGATGAGGACGGCGGTCTGCACGGTCATGTGCAGGGACCCGGCGATGCGGGCACCGGCGAGCGGCTGGGAAGCCCCGTATTGCCCACGCAGCGCCATCAGTCCCGGCATCTCGTGCTCGGCCAGGCGCATCTGATGACGTCCCGCCTCCGCCAAGGAAAGGTCTTTGACTTGGTATTGAAAAGACATGAACGTCTCTTTCGTCTTATGTGTCGGCGCACCGGCGTCGCCCCATCCGGGCTCCAGGGGGAGGCCGGGCGGGTGCCCGGCGTCGCTCACCTGCCGCGGGTCATCACCCGCGCCGGCACGCCTCGCTCACACTATCGGCCCGTCCAGGAACGGCGTGAGGAGGCTCACCCACCGGCGTCACGGGGCGGCCGGCATCGCGAACGCGATCACATTGTCCTGATACGTGTTGCCCGACGGCGTGCGCAACAAGGGTCCTCCGCACGTCACGATCGCGAGGCGCCGCACGCCGGTCGCCGGGAAGGCAGGGAGGTGGTCCTTGCATCGGACCATGAGTGAGTCCACCCGCCATGCCCGGCCCCGGCCCAGACCGTCAGTAGTGACCACCCAGGCTCCCGGCGCGACCCGCGACAGCCCGATCAGTGCACCCGGCCCCATTCCGGCGACGTCTACGTGACCGGCCAACAGGGTCGTGCCCTCCGCGGCTCCCGGGTCAGGGCCACCATCCCACAGGCCCACGGTTCCGGGATCCCCCGGGACCGCGAGATTCCCTCGCGCGTCGATGCCCTCGGCGACCAACGGTGCGTCGATGCCGAGTGAGGGGATCAGCAGGCGATCCGGACGGTACGGAGGTGCGGGAGGCCGCCCGATGTCGCTGCCGGGCGCCTGCGGTCCATGCATGGTCGAACGTGCGCTCCGGCAAAGGAGCCGACGGCGGGTCCACCGGACGCACCCCCCACGCGACGAGCGTCAGGCCTACGAGCACACCCACGACGAGCACCCCGTGCAGGCCACGACGACCGCGGCCACCCGCGTGCGGAGCGCGGGTGGCCATCGTGGTGCGCGAACGGATCACCAGGTCGACCGATCAGGCGGCCCGTCGACGACGATCACTCATGATTTCGACGAGACGTGTACAGCAGAGCGAGACCCGTCGCCAGCAGCACGGAAAGACCGGCGCCGACGAGCCGCGCGTCGACGGTGGACGCCGGGGCCACGCCCGTGTCGATCGCCACCGGCGCGCCACCGGAGACCGGCCGGCGCGTCGGCGTGGCGGCGGGTGCCGTGGCCGGCGCCGCGCCAGACGTAGTGGTCGACGTCGGCGTCGCACCACTCGTCGTGGTCGACGTGGTCGACGTGGTCGACGTGCCAGTTTCCAGCAACGTGGTCGAGGTCTGGTCAGGCGTGGTGGCCGACCCGATACTGGTCGGCGGCGCGATCACGGAGACCGTTTCGCCGGGCACGGTGACCGTCACGGGCGGTGTCGAGAAGGTGCTCTGCGTCCCCGGAACCGTCTCCGTTGGCGTCCCCGGAACCGTCGTCGTCGCAGAAGCGCCGGGTCGTTCGCCGGCCCCCTCGCCACCGGCCCAGGCGACGACCGTTGACACGGGGATGGTCCCGCCGCCAATGGTCACGGAACCACTATTGCGGTACTCGGAGCGGTTGCGGTCGGTCACCTTCGAGCGGCCGAGCAGCACAGGGATGCGCCCGACGTCATCGCTGACGGGCCGAAGCTCGACGACAAGCAGCGAGGCGCTGCACTCCTGGACCGTCCACTGATCCGGCGCGAAGGAACCCTCGGTCTTGACCCCTCCGGGGTTGGCGGTGCCCCACTGCATCAGCGGACTCTCGCACACGATCTCCTGCCCCGGGCCGGGTTCGTCGCGGAAGACCATGGGGGCGCCGTCGGCGATGCGCGGTCCGTTGATCGCCCAGAGCATCCGCTCGTCCAGGCAGGTGGTGGCATCGCCTGTGCCACGAGCGCGGACACCTCTACCTGACACCGGCGGAGAGCGGTGTCAGGTCGAGGGCGTGTCGAGCTCCAGCCCGAGGAGGGCGTTCTCCAGTACTTCGGTCAGGGCCGGGTGGATCCAGTACTGGCCCAACGCCACCTCGTCCACCCGCTGCCCGAACGACATGGCCTGGATAGCCGGCTGGATGAGGGTGGAAGCGTCGGCACCCATGAAATGGGCTCCGAGGAGCAAGCCCGTGGCGGGGTCGGCGAGCAGTTTGCACAGCCCGTGTCGGTCCTCCAGCGCCCACCCGTACGCGGTGTCCCCGTATCTTTGGACCGCGACGACGAATCGGCGTCCGTCCTCCTCCAACTCCTCCTGGGTGGCGCCGACCGAAGCGACCTGAGGCCGGCTGAAAACTGCGGCCGGTACGAACCGGTGGTCGAAACGCCAGAGGTCCTCGCCATGAGCGAGGTTGTGAGCCACAATGCGAGCCTCGTGGTTGGCCACGTGCTTGAGCTGGTACGGAGAGCACACATCTCCGAGCGCCCACACACCGTCGGCAGTGGTGCGACCGAAGTCGTCGACCGCGACCCGTCCGTCGGGGTGTCGTTCGACGCCTGCCCCATCAAGCCCGAGGTCGTCGGCGTTGGGGATCCGGCCGGTGGCCATCAGGAGCAGCCCGCCCTCGGCGACGGATCCGTCGTCGAGCGTCAGTCGCACACCGTGTCGCGTCGCGTCCACCGCGGTCACTACGCGCCCCAGCCGTACGTCCCACTGAGCACACGCCCGCCGGGTGAACGCCGCGGAGATCTCGGCGTCCTGGCGACGGAGCAGTCGCGGCCCGCGGGCGACCAACGTCACCCGGACCCCCAGAGCGCCGAAGATGTGGGCGAACTCCGCCGCGATGTAGCCTCCGCCGAGGATCACCATCGACGTCGGGAGATCGTCGATACGCATCACCGTGTCGGACGTGTGGAACGGCACGCCGCCGTCCTCGATCACGCTCGGGATGCTCGGGCGAGACCCCGTGGCGATCACGATCTGGTCGGCGCCCACCTCGGCACGCCCGCCGTCGTCGAGGTCGACGGCGAGCGTGTGCGGTCCGGTGAAGCGAGCGTGCCCCAGGTAGGCGGTCGTCCCCGGTCCGTTGATCCGATAGTCGCGCCCACCGGCGGAGATCGGGTCGATCCTGGCGAAGACCCGGTCGCGGATGTCGTCCCAGCGAACACGGTCCACCCGGGCGTCCACCCCGAATCGCGCGGCGTGGCGAGCGCTCTCCGCGACGTCCGCCGCGTGCACGAACATCTTGGTCGGGATACACCCGACGTTGAGGCAGGTGCCCCCGAAAACCCCCTTCTCGACGATCGCGACGCGCTGGCCCGCGAAGTCTGGGGTGACCAGGGAGTTGCCCGAGCCCGAACCGATGATGGCGAGGTCGACATGATCCACGCCGTGAGGATAGCCGCCGAGCTGGCCGCAGCCTTGCGCCGCCGCGGCGCGACCTCAAACCCGAGTGCGGTCGCGCAGCTCGGTCACGTGTCGGGACACCGCCGGATCCATGCCGAACGCAATTGCCAGGTAGGTCGCGATATAGTCGGTCGTCGCCATCAGCCCTGTCAACCGCACGAGGGGCTCCCCCGGTTCGGCGACGACCGTCAGGACACGCACCCCCGCGTCCTGCGCGGTCGCCACGACGCCGTCGACCAGGGTGGTGCGCTCCACGTCCTCGGGCGCCGCGGAGGTCGTCGGCGCCTCGCGGAGCAGGAGCAAACCGAGCTGCGGCTGGGCGGGTCCGTCGAGAAAAGGGTCAGCGAAGATGTCCCGGGGCGGGTACGGCGCCCCAACCCCCTCACCGCCGACCACGGGGACGGTCTCCGCCAGCTGCAACGCCATGGCTTTGGCCGGGTTCACGAACGACTCCGAGGAGGGCCGACAGGCTTCCGCCCGCTCGTTCAGGCGGTCCGCCGCCGCCAGCAGAGTCCGTTCCGGCACGCTCACCACCCCGGCGCGGTCGGCGGCGATCAGTACGGGAACCAGCAGCGACCACAGGGACGTTCGCGACGACATGCGTCCCTTACCGATGTCCATATGCACGCCGCGGGCGGCCGCGCACACGGCAGCGAGCGGGGAGTCCTGCGCACCGACCGTGACCAGGGAGGCGCCCCGCCGTGCCGCTTCGGCAGCGACGGCTAGCGGGCCGGGCGCACGGCCCGACAGGGAGACGGCGACGACGAGATCGAGCGCTCCGACCCAACCGGGCACCGGCAGATTGCGGCGGACCGTCACCGGCACGGGAGAACTAGGCTCGGCCAGGAGGTCGAGCACATCGGCGACGACCGCCGAGCCTCCGAGCGAGGCGATCAGGACCGAACGCGGCCGTTCGCCGAGGGCGAGGCGGTCGACCCCGGCCTCTTGGGCGAGCGTGATGGCCTCACGGACCTGAGCGCCCCCCGTCGCGAGCGCCCGCAGAGTGTCCCGAGTGTCGATCGCGGCCACACGTCGGGGGTCGTCAAGCGCCTCGTCGTCGATGAGCGGCATGGTGCCTCCTTGGCGCTGGATCCTCCCGGCCCCACGCGCGCCGGGGGCCGGTCGTGCTCGTCAGGTCCGTTCGAAACGTGCCTCGTCCGCGAGGAGGACGGGGATGCCCTCGTCGATGCGATAGAGCCGCCGCACGCCGGGGACGTCGCAGTCGGCGGCGCAGCGCAGCGACGGTTGGGCGTTCGCCGACGTCGCGTCCTCCAGTCGTCCACGACATACGGGACAGCGCAGAATCTCCCGCACCCACGTCGGCATGAACTCGCTCATCGGTCCCCAACCCCAGGTTTCTCTTCGCGCACGACGGCCAACACCGCGTCGCGGATCGACTCCATCGTGGCGCGGTCCCGCGCCTCCACGTTGAGACGAAGCAAGGGTTCGGTGTTGCTCGGTCGAAGGCTGAACCACCACATCCCCTCGTCGTGAGGCTCGATGCCCGAGTGTTCGACGGTGAGACCGTCGAGGCGATCGACGCGCACCCCCTGGGGCTGCACCCACCGCTCGACACGGTCGCTCGCCTCGACCACGTCGGACACGGTCGAGTTGATCTCTCCCGAGGCGACGTACCGGTCGTAGGAGGCGACCAGCTCGCTGAGCGAGCCCGGCTGCTCGCCCAGTGCCGCGAGGACGTGCATGGCGGCGAGCATGCCGGTGTCCGCGTACCAAAAGTCCCGGAAGTAATAATGCGCCGAGTGTTCGCCGCCGAACACCGCGTCGTGGCGGGCCATCTCGTCCTTGATGAAGGAATGCCCGACGCGGGTGCGCACACCGCGGGCGCCACACTCGTCGATCACCTCACGCACGGCGTGGCTGCAGATCACGTTGTAGACGATGGTCACGTCGACGGCAGGGACACCCTCGGCGGTCTTCTTGGCGATCTCGCGGGCCGCTACGAGCGACGTGATCGCCGACGGCGACACCGGCTCGCCGCGCTCATCGACCACGAAGCAGCGGTCCGCGTCCCCGTCGAACGCCAGCCCGATGTCGGCGCCGTGCGCCACGACGGCGTGTTGCAGGTCGACGAGGTTGGCCGGCTCCAGCGGGTTGGCTTCATGGTTGGGGAACGATCCGTCGAGTTCGAAGTAGAGCGGGACCACGTCCAGCGGCAGCCCCGAGAGCACGGCGGGCACGGTGAGCCCGGCCATGCCGTTCCCTGCATCCACGACGACCTTGAGAGGCCGGACACCCGTGAGATCGACAAGTTCGCGCAAGAACGCCGCGTAATCCGGCAGGAGATCCCGTTCGCGGATCTGCCCCGCAGGCGCCGGCGCGTCGCGATCCGGTTCGCCTGGGTCGTCCAGAAGGCTCTGGGCCACGCGAGTGATGTCGGCGAGACCGGTGTCCTGCCCCACAGGTCGGGCGCCCGATCGGCACATCTTGATGCCGTTGTACTGCGCCGGGTTATGGCTCGCCGTGAACATCGCCCCGGGCAGACCGAGCACCCCGCTGGCGTAATAGAGGCCGTCCGTCGAACACAATCCGATCAGCGTCACGTCCAGGCCCCGCGCTACCACACCGTCCGCGAAGGCCCGAGCCAGCTCCGGCGAGGTCGGTCGCATATCGTGCCCGACAACCACGCCGGCCGCGGCGTCGGGCCAGGCGATCACCTCGGCGAACGCCGTGCCGATGGCGCACGCCACCTCTGCGTCCAACTGCTCTGGCACGATGCCCCGCACGTCGTAGGCCTTGATGAATTCGGCCAGTCGCTTCTGCCTCACACGGGCAGCCTAATCGGCCCTGGGCGCTCCGTCCCACACGGGCGGAGCACCTTACTGGTCGCGCAGCACCCGCAGGGTCGGTCTGGAGGTAGAGGACGTCCCCCGCGGCGGCGGTCCGTCGGCGGTGTCCGGCCCGCTTTCGTCCTCGTTGGGGCGACGCCGCTTGGCCTCGGATCCTCGTGCCGGGCGACGCGCCTCGACGGCGTCCGCCACGGCGAGCAGGTCGTCAGTCTCGTCGCTCTCCTGCAGATCCTCGATCAGCCGCACCACAATCCATCCCTGCGGGACGGTCATCCGTATGGCGTGCGTCGCGCACAGGTCGTACGAGTGGGGCTCCGCGAACGTTGCGAGCGGCCCCAGCACCGCGGTCTGCTCCGCGTAGTTGTACGTGAGGGTAGCGACGGCGAGCCGACTGCAGGCTGTCTTGGAGCACCGACGGATCACACTCACGCCCAGGAGCGTATCTCTCCGCGAGGCCCAGCCGCTCCCGCACCACGCCGAACGGCCCGCACCGCCGGGCTCCCGCAGGGACTTACAGTGGCCCAATGACCGTCTCCCCCCGCGCCGGGCGAAGCCGGCATCGTCGGGACCGACACGGCAGAGGGCAGCGGGGACCGCTCGCGTGGCCGCCCGTTCCGGCCATGCATTCACGGTCGGACGCCTTCGACAACCTCGTCCTGGACGCCGTCGACCGGATCGAACGCCGGCTCCGCGCGGGCTTGGGCGACATCGAGATGGCCGTCGAACTCGTGCCACCCTCCGATCCGGACCCCTGGGAGCCCCAGCAAGTGCCCCTGGCGCAACTGTTCCCAGCCGACCGCGGGCTGCCCACTCGAGTCGTGCTCTATCGCCGGCCGCTCGAGACGCGCGTGGAGGACCCCCGGGAACTTGCCGCTGTGGTGAACGATGTCGTCGTGGAACAGCTCGCCGTGGCCCTCGGAGTCGAACCGACGACGCTCGACCCCGGCTATCGCGACGACGACCTCTGAGCTGCCGCTCCGTCCCTGCCCGCGCGGCGCTCCGACTCGTTGCCGGCGGCGTCAGTCTTTGAGGTGGGCGGATTCCTCTACGACCACGACCCGATCCACGATCGGGGCGGTGGCCTTGGTTGCGCGCACGGCGCCGCACGTGAGGTGGTGCGCCTCGCGGACCTCGTCGTGGCCCTCCACGACGGCGGCCCGTTGCCCGTCCAGACCGACCTCCACCCACCATCGTCGGTCCTCGCGGTGCGCCGCCACCGTGAGACGCCGCCGGTCCCAGGGCGGCACTCCGAGCAGCGCGCTGACGCTCGCCAGCGCTACCTGTTCGTGGGAACCGCGGCCGGTGATACCCCGCAGGTGGGTCAGGTCCGGGGAGCCCGCACGGTGGGCGGCCAGAACGCCCGTCGCGGTCGCCGAAGAGAGACCCCCGTAACAAACCCCGTCAGGCAGCACGATCACGTTGGCGGCGAAGCGGTCGCCGCCGGTGTGGGTGCACTCCCATACCTGGTCCGGCCACGTCCGGGCCAGTTCGGCCGCCACGGGACGCCCCGCGAGGGCGCAGCACGGGTCCTTGCGACCGTTGGCACACACGAGAATGAGCCCTGGCGCGGGCGTGAGATCTGCGGCACGGGGCGATTCGAGAACCGCCAGGGCGGCGCCGAGGCCACCTCCCTCGTCGGCCTGCCCCCATACCTCGACGACCGGGGGCTCGGTGTCGACCACGCACCATCGATGGGGGGCTGCGGCGTCCCCGGCACGGGCTCCCGGCCGTCGCATGAGCATCAGGCGGACGCCTTGACGCCGGATGAGGCGCGTGATCGCCACCTTGTCCTCGTCGGGAGCGTGCAGGCCCGCGAAAGCGTCAGCTGTCCACCCGCCGTGCTGCTCCACGAAGAGCCAACGCCTCGCCGGCACCGCTGTGCCGAGCAGTGGGTCTCCGCGTAGGCGAGCCCCGACCGCGCATCGCACACCCTCCGGTGGCCCTGGCCCGCTCATGCGCGCCTCACCGCGACACCCTCCACGAGCAGGCTTCGGGCAAGTTCACGCGCCTGATGATCGTCAGGCATGAGATCCGCGACGGTCACGGATCCGACCTCCAGCAGCCGTCGCACCGCCGCCGCGCTCGCGGGGGGGACTGCGACCCGGCCGGCCCGCGATCGCACCACGGGCGCGTCGGGGCCACCTTCGAGGCTCGCTTGCAGGTATGGGCGCACGGTGAGCACATCCTCAGGACGCAGGTCTCGGGAATCCAGCCACTGCGCGAGAGGTCCCAGGGGGGCCGAACGCTGACCGGCCCGGGCGGAGGCCTGCAACTCCGTGGCGACCTCTTGCGCGCCCACAGCTTGCACCGCGCGCACCAGCGCCGAGCGGACCGCCTCCAGCTCGCGCTCCGCGACTGTCGGATCCGCCACGTCCACGCCCATCGACAGGGAGCCGCGAAGCCTCGGGTCGAGAGCGATCGCCTCGCGCGCACGGCTCCACACGGCGCTGGCGAGGTGGTGCCGGGTCCACACGTGCACACCCACGGTCACGTGGATGCTGACGTCATCCTGACCGGCGGCGGAATGCACGTATCCGCGCGGCAGGTACCAGCAGTCGCCGGGCTTCAGCGTCGCCTCCTGGCGCGGCGGGCGGGCGACCGCCGCGTCGACCGCGTCGCGCCGATCGGTCCAGGGCTGGTCCCGGAGTGGGTCTGGCCACACCGGGTCGCGGACGAACCATCGTTTGGCTCCGTGGATCTGGAGGACAAACACGTCGTGGACGTCGTAGTGGTCGGCGAACCCGCGTCCGCCGGGAGGGGTGATGTATGCGTTCACTTGGATGGGGTGACCCAGTTGGCCTGCAAGCGCCTGCGCGTACTCGGCAATCGGCGCCCACGTACGGTGCAGCCCCTGCAGCACGATCGTCGCGCCGGCGGCGAACTCGCGGCGGACCGCGTCCTCGTCGATCTGATCGCCAATGCCCGCGCCCACGCCTCCGCCCGTCGTGAATGCGCGCTCAGGCAGGCTCGCACCGTTCTTAGCCAGCTGCAAAAAGGGGACCCGCAACCCTCGGCGGGCCACCAACTCATCGGCGGCTTGGACGCCGAAGAGGCCGGCGAACCTATCCGGCTCCGCCATGGAGACGAGGAGGTCCCGCCGGCCCCAATGCTGTGCAGCGAACCGTTCCGCGGGCATCCCCACCAGTTCGCCGAGCACGTCAGCGGGGAGCATCAGCCTGCGCTGCTGTCCGCTCCCCCGTCGGCGCCGCCATCGGCACCCTTGCCGGCGCCCTTGTCGGCACCACCGTCCGCGCCACCATCGGCACCCTTGTCAGCGCCCTTGTCGGCACCACCGTCCGCGCCACCATCGGCACCCTTGTCAGCGCCCTTGTCGGCACCGCCATCCGCGCCACCGTCGGCGCCACCGCGGCCTGCGGTCGGGTCAAGTTCGTCATCCAGAGGGCTCATCCCAGGCTCCTTCGAAGGTCGGTTGCTGTGCCGACAGTCTTCCCCCTGGGGGCGCGTTCGGCAAAGGGAAGTTGCGTCACCGCGCCCACGACGGCTCGTGGAGACGCCACTTCACACCGCGCGCCGCTTGAGCTTGCGGCGTTCGCGCTCGGACATGCCGCCCCAGATGCCGAAGCGCTCGTCGTGCGCCAGCGCGTACTCAAGGCACTCCATCCGCACCTCGCAGCCGACGCAGACCCGCTTGGCCTCGCGGGTGGAGCCGCCCTTCTCAGGGAAGAACGCCTCAGGATCGGTCTGAGCGCACAGAGCCCTGTCCTGCCAAGACAGTTCGCCCTCCTCGACGGGCAGTCCCAGTCCCTGCACCAGCACCAGCTCTTCCATGGCCCCTCCTCGCTGCTCGGCTCACCCCGCCCGCAGGCCATCCGTCCGCCCGAGCCTGCTTTCTGCCCTCCGGCACGCCCTCCGCCCGGTGGTGGGTCGGCAGGCCCGTGCACAGCGAGAGCCCCACGCGGCGGCCTCGAAGGCCCGTGAAGACAGGCGACGCCCGATGAATTGCGATCGCGACAACAGTGGAATTACACGCGTGTCGTCTCCGTTCGTCAAGCCGAGTATCTGGTAGTGGACCAGGGCTTTCGTCCTGAACGAACGACCCTCTCGACGTGATCGTCAGAGCCCTTGCGGCCGCCGCGCGCCGGTCGGGGGCCGATGCGCTTGACTGACCACATGCGCATTACCGCCCTTGCCGGCGGGGTGGGCGGGGCCAGGTTCCTGCGCGGCCTGCGTCACCACCTCGATGCCGACGCAGCCCTGAGCCGAGCCGAACTCACCGTCGTCGGCAACACCGGCGACGATCTCACGGTCTTCGGACTGCGCGTCTGCCCAGATATCGACACACTCCTCTACACGTTCGGGGAGGCCGTCCACGAAGAGCAGGGCTGGGGACGAACCGACGAGACGACCGCCGTGCAGACCGAGCTCGCCTCATACGGTGCCCAGCCGCAGTGGTTCACGCTCGGCGACAAGGACTTCGCGGCCCACATCGCCCGCAGCCAATGGCTCGGCCAGGGTTTGACCCTGTCCGAGGTGACGACCCGACTGGCGCGGCGCTGGGATCTTCCCTCCCGCGGGGTGCGTCTCCTACCCATGTCCGACGAGCCGGTCGAAACCCACGTCGTGGTCGATCTCGGCGACGGACCTACCGCGATCCACTTCCAGGAGTGGTGGGTCCGGCATCGCGCCGCGCTCCCCGCCTTGCGCTTCGCCGCCGTCGGGTTGGAGCGCGCCCGCCCCGCACCCGGCGTCATCGAGGCCATCCTCGAGGCCGACGTCGTCCTCTTGCCGCCGTCGAACCCCGTCGTCTCGATCGGGATCGTGCTGCTGATACCAGGGGTACGTGAGGCGCTGCGCGAGACGACCGCCCCGGTCGTGGGCGTGTCACCCCTCATCGACGGGGCACCCGTCCGCGGCCATGCCGACGCCTGCCTGGCCCCTCTCGGCGTCGACGTGAGCGCCCGCGGAGTCGGCGGCCTCTACGCCGATTTCCTCGACGGCTGGCTCATCGACGCGAGCGAAGCCTCGGAGGCGGACGAGGTGATCTCCCCCGCGCGATACATGGTGCGCCGCACGGACCTGCTGATGCGCGACCGCGCGGGAGCGGCCCGCCTCGCGGGCGAGGCCTTCAGCTTCGCGGTGGACCTGCGCGGCGAGAAGAGCACAGATCGGCGATGAAGCCTCCAGAGACGCCTGCAGACCTCATCGTCCGCCCCCTGCGGGGGCTGCCCGAGATCGCCGCCGACAACGATCTCGCGGGCCTGCTCCTCGACGCCGTGGAGCGGGCCGGCGACCGGCTGGAGGACGGCGATGTGCTGGTCGTGGCCAGCAAACTGGTGAGCAAGGCCGACGGGTTGCGCGCGGACCTCACCCACCGCGCCGCCCACGTGCTGGCGCAGAGTCGCCGGGTCGTCGCCGAACGGCTGACGGCCACGGGGGTCATCCGCATCACCCGAACGATCGCCGGTCCGGTCCTCGCCGGGAGCGGCATCGACGCGTCGAACACCGGCCCTTCCGGGCAACTCCTTCTGCTTCCCTCCGATCCGGACGAGTCGGCGGCTCTGCTGCGCGTGGCGCTCCTGCAACGTGCCACCGCGAGGGGCCTGTTCGCCCCCGAGCGGTTCGGGTTGATTGTCAGCGACACGTCGGGACGTGCCTGGCGGGAGGGGGTCGTCGACTTCGCGCTGGGCGCGGCCGGCCTGCCGGTCGTGGACGACCTGCGTGGGTCGGTCGACGACGACGCCCGGCCACTGACGGTCACCGTGCGGGCTGTGGCGGACGAACTCGCTTGTGCTGCAGATCTCGTGACGGGAAAAGCGGAGCGGACTCCGGCCGCGCTGGTGCGTGGTTGGCGTTGGCCGTCCGACGGCTCATCTGCTGCCGGCGCCGTCTCGCGCGGCGCGAGTGCGCTGGTGCGCGATGACGCGCAAGACTGGTTCGCCGTCGGCCATCACGAGGCGGTGCGCGCCGCTCTCGGGGTCCGGGCCGGCTCGCACGACGCCCTGGACGTCGGTCTGCGACCCGTGGGCGCAGAGGGACTCGCCGATCGCGTCGAGCGTGCCGTCGCGCTCGCGCGGTACGACGGACTAGGTCGCCTGCCCGACGATCACCCGCGCGCGCACCTCGCCGGCCCACGTCCGGACCCAGCCGACGCCCGCGTAGACGTCATCCAGCACGGCATACGCGTCGAGGCGCCCGACGACGCGACCCTGGGCGTCGTAACGGCACGGCTTCTCGTTGCGCTCGCCGGCGAGGACGTACCGTCCGCGCTGGCCCGCACCTGGCCGCGCTCCGCCGCCGCCCCGCCGTGCTCGCTGGTGGTCTTCCTGGAGGCCGCCGCCCCGTGAGCGCCTCGGCCTCGCCGGCTCCCGGACGTACCGTCGTCGCCCGGTAGCGTGACCCAGGTGAGCATCCAGGACATCCTGCAGGGCCTCAGCCGCGACGACGCGACCACTCCCCGCCTCACCTGGTACGGACGGGACGGCGACCGCGTCGAACTGTCCGCGCGCGTGCTCGACAACTGGGTCAACAAGGCCACGAATCTCTTGGTCGACGAAGCCGACGCGCAACCGGGGGACTCGGTAGGGATCGACCTACCAGCAGGGCACTGGCGCGCCGTCTACTGGGCCCTCGCCGCGTGGTCTTGCGGCGCCACGGTCCGTCTCGACGATGACGCCGACGTCGACGTGTTCGTCACCGCGGATTCGGGGCACGTCACCACCTCGCGTGCAGGCGTTCGCGTGCTGGTCGCGCTCCCTGCGCTGGCGCGCGGCGCGTGCGCTGACGTTCCGTCCGGCGTCATCGACGAGGCGGCCGAGTTGGCCACGTACGCGGACCAGTTCCCGGGGCACGTGACCTCCGGCGGTTCCGAGTCCGCGATCGCGCTGGTCGGACCGGACGGCGTGGGCTGGAATGTCGGCTCGCTGACCGATCCCGATCCGGTCGAAGGAGCCCGCCGACATGTGGACGCCGCCCGGCTCGATGCCGCCGCCGCTCTGCGCGCGATGCTCGCCGCGTGGTCGTCCCGCGGTTCCGTCGTGGTCACCTCCGCAGGCTCCCTCGACACGCTCGAGCGGACCCTGGCGACCGAAGAGGTCGATTGGACCGACTGATCCTGGCTGTCGCGTCGGCTCAGCGTCGCGAGGCAGGGTCCAGCAGCGCCCAGGTCGCCTGGTCGAGAACGCCGGTCACCGGCAGATGCTTGCGAGCCTGCCAATCCCTCACCACGCGCCAAAACGACGAGGTGAACGTGCCGGTAGCCGAGCCCACCAGCAGCTTCTGCGCAAACGTCACCTCCGCGCCGGATGAGCCCAGCACGGCCGTGGCGTGCGAGGTCCGTAATGCCGCGAGCGGACTCGGGCAGGGCGAGGTTCGCGCGGCCAGGTAGATCGGCGCGTACTCACCGGTGGCGGCCACGCACGGGCCGCGGTCCCAGACCGGGAGCGCGACGCCGGTCCACCACGAGGTTCGCTTCATCGCCCCGTCCCAGGTCAGCGACGTGTGGATGTGGTCGGTGTGCGGATTGGATCCCTGGTAGGGAATCCATCCATCTTCAGGCGCGTAGCCGCCCCAGAACTTGCCATTCCAGATGAGGTACATCACCCCGAGTCGGCGCGCGATGGCGCCGTTGTCGGCGGTGACCCAGTTCACGATCGCATCGCCCACCTTGCGTTGGGCCGGGTCCTTGGCGTTGATCATGAAGTCGATCGCCCTGCCGTCCTTGTGCTCACTCGTCCCGTACTCGGTGCAGGAACGTGAGATGCCGTACACGCCGGCAGGGTAGATGGACGTCAACAGTTGGCCGTACGCGACCGAACCCGGCTTGTCGGTCGGGTCACATGAGTTCTGGCCTGCGTAGCCCGCCTGCACGTCGAGCTGGGCCGGCAGCTTGACCGGTGGTCGCGCGAGGCCCACCAGGCCCCCGCCGCCGTTTCCGACCGTCCCGGCGTTCCCGGCGTTCCCGGCAGGACGGGGACGCCGCGAATCCGCCAGCGACCTGCGGTTCGCATCGCCGGAGCGGACCGCCACCGCCGGCGCCGTCGCACTCGCTCCCGCCCCGACCGGTCTGGCCGCGTCCGCTGAGTGCGCGGGCGTCGTGATCGCCCCAGGCAGCACGGCTGCGGAGCACGCGAGAGAGAACGCGAGAGAGCAGGACGCAAGAGTGGAGGCAAGTCGGCGGCGCACAGGTTCCCATCGGCCGCTCGCGCGGCGAGGTGAGGCCCGCCACAGCTCGCGAGGCGACGCTCGCCGGTTTCAGGACCGTCCGGCCGGTAGATTCAACGCCATGGACAAAGTCGTCGCCAGTGCCGCTGAGGCGGTCAAGGACATCCCGAGCGGAGCCTCGTTGGCCGTGGGCGGCTTCGGCCTCTGCGGCATTCCGAGCATCTTGATCCAGGCCCTGCACGCGCAGGGCACCACGGATCTCAGCGTCGTCAGCAACAACTGCGGCGTGGACGACTGGGGGCTCGGCATTCTCCTCGCCGACAAGCGGCTCTCACGGATGCAAGCTTCGTACGTCGGCGAGAACAAGGAGTTCGCCCGCCAGTACCTCGAGGGCGAGCTGGAGGTCGAGCTGACCCCGCAGGGCACCCTCGCCGAGAAAATGCGCGCCGGCGGCGCAGGGATTGCGGCGTTTTTCACCCGCACCGGAGTGGGCACGCAGGTCGCCGAGGGCGGGCTCCCGCTGAAGTACGCCGCGGACGGCTCCATCGAGAAGTCGTCGCCGGCCAAGGAGACGCGCGAGTTCGCCGTCGACGGCACGGACGAGACCTTCGTGCTCGAGCCGTCGATCACCTGCGATTTCGGGCTCGTGCGGGCCTGGAAGGGCGACCGGCACGGCAATCTCATCTTCCGCAAGTCGGCACGTAACTTCAACCCGCTCGCCGCGATGGCCGGCCGCATCACCGTCGCCGAAGTGGAACACCTCTACGACCCAGGTGACCTCCCTCCGGACGAGATCCACCTGCCGGGCATCTACGTGCAGCGGGTGGTACACCTCGACGACGCGGAGCGTCACGAGAAGCGGATCGAGAAGCTGACCATCACCCCGACCCCGCTGTTCGGCCAGGACGACGAAAGGAACCGCTGACATGCCTTTGTCTCGTCAGGAGATGGCGGCCCGCGCCGCCTCCGAGCTGAAGGACGGCGACTACGTCAACCTCGGCATCGGCCTACCCACCCTCGTCCCCAACTACGTCCCCGAGGACGTCGAGCTGGTCCTGCAGTCGGAGAACGGCATTCTCGGCGTCGGCGCCTACCCGTTCGAAGAAGAGGTCGATCCCGACCTGATCAACGCAGGCAAGGAGACCGTCACCGTCCGCAACGGCGCGTCCTACTTCGACTCGGCCACGAGCTTCGGGATGATCCGCGGAGGCAAGGTCGACGCGGCAATCCTCGGCGCGATGCAAGTCAGCGAGGCCGGCGATATCGCCAACTGGATGATCCCCGGCAAGATGGTCAAAGGCATGGGCGGCGCGATGGACCTCGTCCACGGCGCCAAGAAGGTCATCGTGCTCATGGAGCACACCGCCAGGGACGGTACCCACAAGATCCTGAAAACGTGCGAGCTGCCACTGACCGGGCGGCAGGTCGTGCAACGAATCATCACCGATCTCGCGGTCATTGACGTGACGGACTCGGGTCTGGTCCTGCGGGAACTGGCCCCAGGGGTCACCGAGGCTGAGATCCGCGAAAAGACCGGGTGCGACCTCTCGGTGGATCTCACCGACTGAGACGTAGCCCTCCGGCCTCCGTGTCAGGAATCCGCCTCGCCCCTTCTCATCGGGCGAGGCGGATTCGTGCGGTGTGCCGGCACCTTTCGTGGCCAGCGCACGGTGAGTCAGCGCACGGTGAGTCAGCGAACGGGGGTCAGGCCAGACCATCCGGTGCCGAGCGTCCGCGACTCCCAGCCGAGGCCGGCGTTGCCCGCGTACAGCATCAGCGTGCCGTCGCTCGTGGTCGCCAACAGGTCGGAACGGCCGTCACCGTTCACGTCACCGACGGACCACACCTGCTGCATCCCGCTCCAACCGTGACCCACCTTGCGTTGACCTGCGATGCCCCCCTTGCCGTCACCGGAGTAGAGCCACAGATCACCGTGCCGGTCGATGCCCAGGAGGTCTGGCCGACCGTCGCTGTCGACGTCGCCGGCCGTGATGAGCGTGACCATGTTTCCCCACCCGGTGCCGATGCGCGCCACGCCGCCGAGGCCGCCGCCGAGCTGGCCGCCCGAGAGCATGAGCTCCCCGGTGGAGCTCCGGATCGCGAGCAGGTCGGCACGGCCATCACCGTTCCAGTCGCCGGGCGAGACCAGGGCGCGGTAGTCGGTCCAGCCACGGCCGATCTGCTTCTGAGTCGTCCAGTTGCCCTTGCCGTCGCTGCCGTACAGATAGATCCCGCCGTCGCCGAGACGGCCGATGATGTCCGGGCCGCCCGCGCCGTCGAAGTCTCCCGCCGCGACGATGTCGACCATCCCGCCCCAGCCGTGCCCGACCGCGGTCCAGGAGGTGAAGGTCTTGCCATTGCCGACGTAGTAGCGCAGCACGCCCTGCTGGTCTCGCATCAGCACGTCAGCCGTACCGTCGCCGTTCCAGTCGAACGTCGCGGCGGCCGAAGTCGGCAGCGAGAACCAATCCGAACGCAGGCCCAACTGGGCGCGGATCTGTGCGCCGGTGACCGTCACGCTGCGGACATCGCCGTCGAGGCGCGCCCGGAGCACCCGTCCGCCCAGATCCCCTTTTCCGTCGCGTTGGAGGACGACGAGTCGGCGAAAAGTGCCGATGCCGAACGCGTTGTCGAGCGAGCTCACAGGGACCGAGAGGGTCCAGTTGTGCGGAGAGCTGGGAATGACCCCGTCGTACGGGTCGGATTTGGACACTTGGTACGGCACGTTGCCGGCCGCTGTCCAGCCGCCGTTGCTGGAACTGTACTCCGCGGTGACCAGGGGCCCCGAGCCGCTGGCGCGCAGCACCACGCCAGAGGTCGCAGCGATGGCCGCATCGGTTCGCCCGTCCTCCTTGGGCACCCGAGCGCCCGTGCCGGTCTGGGCCACGCCGCTGAACACCTGGCAGGAGATGGTGTCGCAGATGTCGTACCACGAACCGACCGCCTGCTGGCGTTGGCGGTACGCGGCGGCGTACGTGCGCGCAGCGACCGCCTGGGCCGACAAGGCCTGGGCATGCCAGGACGCGGGCATCTCGTTGGGGACGACACCGCGCAGGTAGGACTCCATGGATGAGTGCAGGACGGTGCGGACGGTCCCCCCCGTGAGGACGGCGCGCACGGCGCCTCGCAGCTCCTGACGGGTGCCGCTCGGCAGGACCACGGTGACGGTGCCGCCGGAACTGGTGAAGGTCAGCTCGGTACCAGCTGCGACGTTGAGCGTGTAGGGCTTCCACGCGCCGGAGGCGTCGCGGTGCTGCAGTGTGAGCGCACCGGATCCGGCGACGGCCCGCCAGCGGGTGTAGCCGGCGCCCACGGGCAGGGGAACGACCTTCCCCGCGCTTTGGATGCGCAGTCCGGGGCTCGGCTCGACCACGGTGTCGCCATCCTGGGTAGTAGAACGCCAGGATCGCGGAGTAGCTCAGACCCTTGGTCGCGGCCCCGTACGCGCCGTACTGACTCATTCCGCGACCGTGTCCGAAGCCATGTCCGGTGAACGTCAGCGCTCCCGTGGGCGGGCGGGGGGTGACTTCATCCGCGCTCGCCGGGACGGCGGGAAGGACGGTGGGCAGGGCGGCTGCCACGAGGGGGGACAGGCAGGCAGCGACGAACCTGCGGCGCATAGGGGAGCTCACGTTCGTTCCTTTCGGCAGGCGCCGCTAGGAATTGAGGCACCCGACGCGAGGGAAACGTTATGTCAACGGTTTTGTCGACGCTCTGAGCTCATCGGAGTGACCCGCGTTGGTCTATGGCCCCGCTTGCGCCACAAGGGGATTCGCTGCGATAGGCTCAGGTGTGGACTCGAGTGAATCGAAAGGGTGTCACATGAGACGCTCTGCCCGCCGTACGCGCGCGGCCGCAGCCTGTTCCCTGACCAGCGCGCTGTT
>CAJDWP010000019.1_pt1 | contig 27594 bp, 20 predicted proteins | sample 7391631 | NCBI WGS metagenome assembly CAJDWP01 (sample SAMEA7055740, study PRJEB34461) | soil metagenome | biome: terrestrial ecosystem; feature: Peninsula; material: soil | place: Antarctica | collected 2016 | reverse complement strand
GTCCCAGCCGCGGATGACGTGGCCCGCGCCGAGCGCTGGGCCTGCCGCCGGCTGGGGCGGCGACGGCGCGAACGCCGAGTCGGGCAGGCGCAAGGCAGGTCGCCGCATCGGGCCGTTGCTGGCCGTGGCCGTCCTGGCCGCGGTCCTGGCAGCCGGGGGCACAATGGCGCTGCAACGCGGCTTGCCGAGCGCCCCCGCCACCCTCGACACCGCACCGCGCACCGTCGTCCAGGGCAACCCCGCCGGCCCCGACTGGGCCGCCACCGCCGAGGCTGTCGGGGCGAGCGTGGTGTCCATCATGGTGAAGACACGCGCTGAGAGCGGCGAGGGCTCCGGCGTGATCTACGACCGCAACGGCCGCGTGGTGACCAACAACCATGTCGTCGGCGGTGCCACCGACGGCGGGATCACCGTGATTCTCGCCGACCAAAGGGTGTACTCCGCCAATGTGGTCGGCACCGATCCCACCACAGACCTCGCCGTGCTCAAGCTGGACGGCGCCCCCGACGACCTGACGCCCATGGCGATGGGCGACGACACGAAGCTCAAGGTCGGGGACCCGGTCATGGCCGTCGGCAACCCGCTGGGTCTCTCCGGGACTGTGACCACCGGCATCGTCAGCGCACTCAACCGGCCGGTGAGCACCGGTGCGGCCAGCGGGCCGAGCTCTGAGCCTGTGGTCACCAACGCGATCCAGACCAGCGCAGCCATCAACCCGGGCAACTCCGGTGGCGCCCTCGTGAACGGCTCGGGCGAGCTCGTGGGCATCAACTCCGCGATCGCGTCCCTGGGCGCCAGCTCCGGCTCGGCAGGCAACATCGGTATCGGCTTCGCGATCCCGTCCAACGAGGTGCGCAACGTCGCCGACCAGTTGATCTCGACGGGCAAGGCTCAGCACGCCTACCTGGGGGTGCGGCCCACCCGGTCCTCGACCGTGGTGACAGACGGGGCCGACCGTCGCCTCGGGGCCAGCATCGGGAAGGTCGAACCGGGGACTCCCGCGGCCGACGCGGGCCTGCGCGCCGGCGATGCGGTCGTCGCGGTCGACGGGGAAGCTGTGGACAGCGGACTGTCCCTGACCGCCCAGATCCGCGAACGGTCCGTGGGCGCCCAGGTCACGCTCTCGGTGGTCCGCGACGGCAAACGCCAGGACATAAGGGTCACCCTCGGCGAACTATCCGTCCCGTGACCCGCCGTCCACACCCCTTCGGCGACGACCTCGCCGAGAGGGTGTCCTGTGGACGACGGACCGAGGGCGGGCCGTCCCTCCTAGCGTGCAGGTGACGCGCTCGCCGGGAGCGCGGGGCCAGCCGGGCGGTTGGCTCCCCTTGTACGAAAGGTCCGTCATGAGCACCCAGTTCCAGGTCGACACCGGCCAGATCACCGCCGCCTCCACGGACATCCGCAGGATCTCCGCGCAGATCGAGTCCGACGTGGCCACGATGATGGCCCGGCTGACCGGCCTGGAGGATGCCTGGCGCGGGTCGGCGTCGGCGGGGTTCCAACGCGTGGTCAGCAGCTGGGGGGTCACGCAACGCCAGGTGCGGGTCTCCCTCGACGAGATCGAGGCGGCGCTCTCGCGCGCCGGGGCACAGTACGCGCAGGTGGAGGAGTCCAACGTCATGCTCTTTCGTGGGTAGCGCGTGTCACGCCCCCATAAGCTGCCGAGCCGCAAGCGCAGGCACCGCGCGTCGGCTGCCCGATGAGCTGGCCACGCGGCGACACCCCAGCCACAGCGATCCATCTCCTGCGTCGGGTTGTCGGACATTCGCCCTGATGGCAGGGGCAGGGGCGCTCCAGGGCCGTCATGGTTGACCCCCTGGGGGTGCACGCTGCCCAAGCCGGGCCACAATGTGTGTCGTGGACGTAGCCCTCTTGCTGGTCGGCCTGGTGGTCGTCACGGCTCTCGCCTTCGATTTCACCAATGGATTCCACGACACCGGCAACGCGATGGCCACGTCCATCGCTACCGGCGCGCTCAAGCCCAAGGTCGCCGTCGCGCTGTCGGCGGTGCTCAACCTCGTGGGCGCCTTCCTGTCCGTCGAGGTGGCCCTCACCGTCACCAACGCGGTCATCAAGATCCAGGACTCCTCAGGTGCCCCGCGCCCGGAGTACCTCGCGGACGACGGGTATGCGCTGCTGCTCGTGGTGCTGTGCGGCCTCGTGGGTGGGATCGTCTGGAACCTGCTGACCTGGCTCCTCGGCTTGCCCTCGAGCTCCTCGCACGCGCTCTTCGGCGGCCTGGTCGGAGCGACGATCGCCGGCATCGGCTGGTCGGAGGTCAACTGGTCCGGCGACGGCACCAAGCTCGACGGAGTGCTCGGCAAGGTGATCATGCCCGCGCTCGTGTCACCGGTGCTGGCAGGGCTCGTGGCCGCCATCGGCACCTGGGTGATCTTCAGGATCACCGCCAACGTGGCGGACCGTTACAAAGAGACCGGCTTCCGGTGGGGCCAGATCGGCACCGCGTCGCTGGTCTCTGTCGCGCACGGCACGAACGACGCACAGAAGACGATGGGTGTGATCACGCTCGCCCTCATCGCCTCGGGGCATTGGACGGACACCCACTCCATCCCTGTCTGGGTCAAAGTGTCCTGCGCGTTCGCGATCGCGATCGGCACCTACCTGGGCGGCTGGCGCATCATCCGGACGCTGGGCAAGGGCCTCGTGGAGATCACCTCCCCGCAGGGCATGGCCGCCGAAAGTGCCTCCGCGGCCGTGATCCTCTCATCCAGCCATCTGGGCTTCGCCCTGTCTACAACACACGTCGCGACCGGGTCGATCCTCGGCACCGGCATCGGAAAGGGCGCCGAGGTCCGCTGGGGGGTCGCGGCCCGGATGGTCGCCGCCTGGCTGATCACTCTCCCGTGTGCGGGCCTGGTCGGGGCTGCGACCTGGTTCATCGGCCACCTGTGCGGCCAAGTCGCCGGTCCGCTGGTGGTGTTCGCGATCCTGCTCGGGCTATCGGGGTACATGTACCTGCATTCGCGCCGCGAACCCGTGGATCATCGCAACGTGAACGACGACTGGGGGGACGGTGGGGCACACCCCAACCCTCCTGAGGACACGGTGGCTGTCGGCACCCCCGCCGCGTCCGGCGGGCGCGCCGAAGAGGCACTCCCGGGAGCCTCCCTGATCGCCGAGTCGATGGCGACGGGGCCGCCGCCCGCGGGCGCTACCCCGGATGGTGCGACCGCCCCCCGTCCCGAGAAGCACCCGTGCTGAGCCTGCTCGCCGGCGCCGTCTGGAACGTTCTCGTCGCCTCTCTGCTCCTCGGGGCGGGCCTCCCAGCGATCTTCGCCCTCGGGGTTCGGGCCATGGCCTACGGGGCTAGCGACGGCGCCGAAGCGACCCCCGCGTCCAAGCGGCTCATCGGGCGCGTCCTCGGCATTCTCTGTTTCGCCACGGTCCTGCTGACCGTGGCGGCTGGCATTTCGGTCATCGTCGCGTCAGGATTCGGGATGACAGTGAACTTCGACCACGTCGTTCCCACCTTCGCTCCGAAGGTGAGATAGACCAACCTGCCGTCAGGCGAATAACCTAGACCCACATCGTCGAGGGGTTTCCCCTCGCACGACGCGTGCGCTCCTCGATCCCGATGGCAGCCGCCGTCGACTGATCGCGAGAGAGGAACACATGCGGCTCCGTGTCAACGCCTTGCTCGCGTGGATGCGCGAGGGGTATCCGCAGAGCCGCCCAGGTGAGGATTACATCGCCCTGCTGGGTTTGCTTCCACGACGTCTGACCCCTGATGAGGTCGTCGCCGTCGCCGACCAGCTCCGGCTGAGCAGCGACATCGATGACATCCGCAAGAAGCAGATCAAGGCCGCCATCCGCGCCCACTTGCTCGGTCATCAGATTCACAAGAGAGACGTGAAAGCGGTCAAGGCCGAGCTGGCTGCGGAGCCCGAGCGCAAAAGTGCCGCCGGACGCGGAGAGCATCAGCCGGGACCTGCCTGACCCTGCGGCTACGTCGCCGGCTGGCCCGTGGAACCTGGGGAAAGCCCGCACCGGCTGAACCCGGCCGCGCCCGTCCGTTCACCGGCCTATGAGCCCCCTAAGACCGCTATGCACACGGACATGGTGGAGGGCCGGGAGCTACGCCCCCGGCCCTCCACCTCCACGGTGCGCTCCTTCGTCAGAAGCCCATGCCGCCCATACCGCCCATGTCGTCCCCACCCGGCATCGCGGGTGCAGACTTCTCCGGCTTGTCCGCGATCACCGCTTCCGTGGTCAGGAACAGCGCAGCGATCGACGCGGCGTTCTGCAGCGCCGAGCGCGTCACCTTGGCCGGGTCGATGATCCCTGCCAAGACGAGGTCGACGTACTCGCCCGTCGCTGCGTTCAGCCCCTCGTCACCGGTCAGGTGGCGCACCTTCTCCGCCACTACGCCGCCCTCAAGGCCGGCGTTGATCGCGATCCGCTTCAACGGCGCTTCGACCGCGACACGCACGATGTTCGCGCCCGTCGCTTCGTCGCCGACCAGCGACAGCTTGGCGAACGCCGCGTCAGCCGCGTGGATCAGCGCGACGCCGCCACCGGCGACGATGCCCTCTTCCACGGCCGCCTTCGCGTTGCGCACGGCGTCCTCGATGCGGTGCTTGCGCTCCTTCAGCTCGACCTCGGTCGCCGCGCCCGCCTTGATGACGGCCACGCCGCCGGCGAGCTTCGCGAGACGCTCCTGCAGCTTCTCCCGGTCGTAGTCGCTGTCCGACTTCTCGATCTCGACCCGGATCTGGTTGACGCGGCCGGCGATCTGCTCTGCGTCACCGCCACCCTCGACGATGGTCGTCTCGTCCTTGGTGACGACCACCTTGCGGGCGGTGCCCAGCATCGACAAGTCGGTCGACTCCAGCTTGAGACCGACCTCCTCGGAGATGACCTGACCGCCGGACAGGATCGCGATGTCGCCCAGCATGGCCTTGCGCCGGTCGCCGAACCCGGGGGCCTTGACCGCGCAGACCGAGATATTGCGGCGCAGGTGGTTGAGCACCAGCGTCGCGAGAGCCTCGCCCTCGACGTCCTCGGCGATGATCAGCAGCGGCTTGCCGGCCTGCTTGGTCTTGTCCAAGATCGGCACGAGATCCTTGATCGAGCCGATCTTGGAGTTCGCGATGAGGACGTAGCAGTCTTCCAGCACGGACTCCATGCGCTCGGTGTCCGTGACGAAATATGCCGAGATGTAGCCCTTGTCGAAGCGCATTCCCTCGGTGAGTTCCAGCTCGAGCCCGAAGGTGTTGGACTCCTCGACGGTGATGACGCCTTCCTTGCCGACCTTGTCCATCGCCTCGGCGATGATCTCCCCGATCTGGGGGTCGGCGGCGGAGATCGACGCGGTCGCGGCGATCTGCTCCTTGGTCTCGACGTCCTTGGCCATCGCGAGCAGCTCGTCACAGACGGCCGCTGTGGCCTTCTCGATGCCGCGCTTGAGGGCCATCGGGTTCGCGCCGGCCGCCACGTTGCGCAGGCCCTCGCGGACCAGCGCCTGAGCCAGAACGGTCGCCGTGGTCGTCCCGTCACCCGCGACGTCGTCCGTCTTCTTGGCGACCTCCTTGACCAGCTCGGCGCCGATCTTCTCGTACGGGTCCTCGAGCTCGATCTCCTTGGCGATGGACACACCGTCGTTGGTGATCGTGGGTGCGCCCCACTTCTTCTCCAGCACGACGTTGCGACCCTTGGGGCCGAGCGTGACCTTGACCGCGTCGGCGAGCTGGTTCATGCCGCGTTCGAGACCGCGACGGGCCTCCTCGTCGAAGGCGATGATCTTGGCCATGGGTAGTGGTTTCCTCCCGCACACAACGGATAGCGACCGAGCGGCGCCCGCGACGGACGACCCGGCAGGGATCACGCGCCGTTCGCGCGCCCCGTCCGGACCTCACCGACCCGGTCTGGGTCAGTTCTCACTGCTGCGTCACCCGGGTGATGAACCGGTCGGCTTATCACTCGAACGCCCAGAGTGCTAAGTCCATAATTAGCACTCGACCCCCTCGAGTGCAAATGCCGAGACGGGGCCCGCGCGATGACCAACCCGTCGCGTCGCACCGCCCCGCGACCGGGTCCGGCGGGTCCGAACGGCCGGAGTCGCGCGCGTCGGGTGTACGTTCGCGCTGGGACCCGTGTTTCCTCCGGGAGGGGCGGTGGGCGCACGAGCCGACGCGGTTCCCCGAACAGGAGGAACCATGCCGTCGCCCTATCCGCACCTGCTGAGCCCCCTGGACCTCGGCGTCGCCTTCCTGCGCAATCGCGTCGTCATGGGATCGATGCACACCGGCCTGGAAGACTCGGCCGCCGCGATGGAGGACTTGGCCGCGCTGTACGCGGAGCGGGCCGCGGGCGGCGTCGCGATGATCGTCACCGGCGGGTTCGCCCCCACCGCGGAGGGTCGGCTCTATCCCGGAGCCGCGATCCTCAACTCCGCGCGCCAGGTGGGGCGTCACCGGCTCGTCACCGACGCGGTCCACGAGCACGGCTCGCTCATCCTGCTGCAGATCCTGCACGCGGGCCGGTACGCGCACCATCCCCTGCTGGTGTCAGCGTCCAAGGCCCGATCCCCGATCACGCCGTTCACCCCGATGCCGCTGTCTGAGGTGGGGATCCGGCGCCAGATCGACGGCTTCGCGCAGACGGCCGCGCTGGCCCGCGAGGCGGGCTATGACGGCGTCGAGATCATGGGCTCCGAGGGGTACTTGATCAATCAGTTCCTTGCGCAGCGCACCAACCGCCGCGACGACGGGTGGGGTGGGTCCGCTCAGAGACGTCGCCGTTTCGCCGAGGAGATCGTGCGGGCCGTACGGGCGCGCGCAGGCACCGACTTCGTCGTCCAGTACCGCATCTCCCTGCTCGACCTCATCGAGGGCGGCCAGACCTGGGAGGAGGTGGTGGCGCTGGCCCAGGCCCTCGTATCAGCCGGGGTGACCCTGTTCAACACGGGCATCGGCTGGCACGAGGCACGAGTGCCGACGATCGTCACCTCCGTGCCGCGGGCCGCGTTCGCCCCGCTGGCGGGCGCTTTGCGGGAATGCGTCGGCGTTCCAGTCATCGCGTCGAACCGGATCAACACCCCGGACGTCGCAGAGTCGGTCCTGCGTTCGGGCCACGGTGACCTCGTGTCGATGGCGCGACCGTTCCTCGCCGACGCCGACTGGGTGGCCAAGGCCGCCGCGGCCCGGGCCGATGCCATCAACACGTGCATCGGCTGCAACCAGGCGTGCCTCGACCACACGTTCACCGGCCGACGCGTCAGCTGCCTGGTGAACCCGCGCGCCGGGCACGAACGGGAATGGGTCGTCGAGCCGCTGGCGGCTCGCGTCCCCGGCAAGGAGGAGTACGCCGAGACGCTGCGCTACTACCGGGGACGCCTCGCCGAGACCGGTGTCCGCGTGTACCTGAAGACCCGAGCGGACGCGGCCGGCCTCATCGCGGCGCGGTACGACCACGTCGTCCTCGCCGCCGGCGTGCGTCCGCGGATCCCCGACATTCCCGGCCTCGACCATCCCAGTGTGGCCACCTACGCCCAACTGCTTTCTGGGGACAAGATCTCCGGACGGCGGGTCGCGATCATCGGCGCCGGCGGGATCGGCGTCGACGTGGCCGAGTTCCTGACCCACGAGCACTCCCCCGCCCTGGATGTCTCGGCGTGGCGGCGCGAGTGGGGCGTCGCCGAGCACGCGCAGGACGCTCCCGGGCTGATACCCGCCCGACCGGCGCCGAGCCCGCGCGAGGTGTATCTGCTGCAGCGCTCGCCGGGCGCGATCGGGCGCGGCCTCGGCAAGACGACGGGCTGGGTTCACCGAGCGTCCCTGCGAGCCAAGGGCGTACGGATGATGTCGGACGTGGCGTATCTGCGCGTGGATGACGACGGCCTCTGGATCGGCGTGCCCAACCGCTCGTCGACGACGACACCGAGCTCGGGTGCCGCCGGGGCACCCGGCGGGTCGCCCAGCCCTGCTCCGCGACGCCCGAGCTCGACGGCGCGCCTCGGGGCCCTCGCTGCGCAACTGGCCGCCTCCCTCGGGGCCCTGCCCGGCCCGGGCCGGGCGATTCTCGACACCGGGATGGCGCAGGGAGCGCACGTGGCCGGCGCCGTGCGGGGGGCCGCGGCCACCGCGCAAGACTCCGTGCGTGGCGCCAGCGACGCGCTCGGCCGGGTCGGGCACGCGATCGGGCTGCGCGCCTCCCGCTCGTCATGGACCGCGCCCCGCGTGGAACAGCTGTTGGACGTCGACACGGTCGTGGTGTGCGCGGGCCAGGAGCCTCACCGTGACCTGCTCGGTCCCCTTCGGGAGGCAGGTGTGCGGGTGCACCTCATCGGCGGCGCCGACGTGGCCGCGGAGATGGACGCCAAGCGCGCGATCGATCAGGGCACACGCGTGGCGCTGGCGCTGTGATCCGCCGTACCGTGCGCGCCGACCGCGGCCAGCGATGACCGATCGCGTCGACCTCGTCGATCGCCTGTCAGGGACGCAGGCCCAGTCGGCGGGCGGAGCGGTTGCGGCGGCGCTCCGCGCGCATCCGGCGTAAGCGCTTCACCAGCATGGGGTCGAAGGCCAGCGCCTCCTGTGTGTCGATCAACGCGTTGAGCGTCTGGTAGTAACGGGTAGCGCTCATGTCGAACAGATCGCGGATCGCCTGCTCCTTGGAGCCCGCGTGCTTCCACCACTGCCTCTCGAAGGCGAGCAGTCCACGATCGTGCTCGCTGAGCTGCCCCCGGCTCTCGCCAGAGTGCTGAACGGCGACGGCCTCCATACCCACCCCTCCTCAGTTCAGGGCGACCCTCCTTGGTCCACCTCACAGACAGGAAACCACACGGGCGTCATTCGGCGCGGCCGCCGCGCCCGGCGTGCGCCGACTCGGGCGCACTGTGTCCGGGTCCCGCGAGACCCGGACACAGTGTCCTTCCCCATCCGGCCGACCGCCGACACCACCGTTGCCGCGCGGCCGGACGGTGGTCGGCTACTCGGTCGCGAAAGCGAGCTCGGCTACTCGGTCGCGAAAGCGAGCTCGGCTACTCGGTCGCGATCGCGTGCAGGATGTCGACGCGCGTGGCGCGCATCGCCGGCCACAGGCCCGCGAGGACCCCCACCACCAGGGCGATCACCACGGAGGCGATCAGCTGTGGCCAAGGCAGGGCCAGCTCTGTCAGTCCGTCGTCCGCGAGGGCGCGTTGGAAGGCGAAGCCGAAGATGGAAGGCGAAGCCGAAGAGCAGGCCCAACCCGATCCCCAGCGCTGAGCCCAGTAGCGAGATCGTCGTCGACTCGAGCACGATCATCCTGCGTACCTGCCCCCTCGTCAGCCCCACCGCCCGCAGGAGCCCGATCTCCCGCCTGCGCTCGATGATCGACAGGCCCAGGGTATTGACCACCCCGAAGATCGCGATCACGATGGCGAGGCCCAGCAGTGCATACAGCACGTAGAGCACCACATCGAGCTGCTGGGCCTGCGCGTCCGCGTACTCTTTCTGGTCCAGGACGTTGACCAGGGGCAGCGGCTGCACAATCGTGTCGAGCTGCGCCTTCGCCGCGGCGGCGTCGGCGCCCGGCGTGAGGTCGACCCCCAGCAGCGTGTCGGTCGCCAGCATCCCCACGCCTTCGATCGTGTCGACGGTCGTCATCGCAGAGCCCAGGCCGGTGCCCTTCTCCGTCGAGTAGATCCCCGCAATCGTGAGCGACAGCTTCTGACCGTTGATCTCGGCGGGCACGCCCTGGCCGACCGTCCAACCCTTGGAGGTGGCGAACGGTTCGCTCACGAGGAGGGTGTTCTTGCGGAAGTCCCCCAACGACCCCGCGTCCATCGTCTGCTTGAGGATCTTGTCGAAGCTTGCGGGGGTCATCGCTCCGATGAACTCGGTCTCACCCGCGAGTTGCACCGACACGAACCGCAGACGATAGACGTCCCGTATGCCGTCGACCTTCACCATTTCGTCGCCGATGGCCGGGGAAAACGGCATCCCGTTCATGGACTGCACGACGTAGTCGGTGCGCATCGACGCCGCAAGCGCCTTGTCCGTGCTCGCCTTCGTCGACGACGCGACGAGCCCGAACGCGGTCACGAGCGTGAGACCGATCATCAACGCGGATGCCGTGATCGCCGTGCGCCGCGGGTTGCGCGTCGAGTTCAGCTCGGCGAGTCGTCCGGTCGCCCCGAACAGGCCGACGCTGACCTTGCCGATCAGCCAGATCACCGGAGCGCCGAGGATCGGGCTGATCGCGGCCACGCCGAGGAGGACGCCGAGGGCACCGACGCCGATCGCCCACGTCCGGTTGAAGGCGGGCTCGCCAAAGAGGCCGTACAGCAGCCCTGCCGTGCCGGCGGCCGTCAGAAGCCCCCCGAGGACGGCGCGCATGCCGAGCCCGGAGGCGCCCGTCGCGAAGTCGCCACTCATTGCCGCGACCGGCGGGACGCGGCTGGCCCGGACGGCCGGGATGGACGCGGCGACCAGCGTGACGAGGATACCGACGCCGTACGTGGCGGCCACAGCCATCGGCGTGAGCCGCATCGGCGCGCCGGAGATGTCGAGCCCCAGGCCGCCGAACGCCTTGCTGATCCCAAAGGCCAGCCCCATGCCGAGCGCCAGGCCGATCGTCGAGCCGACGAGGCCGAGGATCAACGCCTCGAAGATCACCGAGTTGCGCACCTGGCCGCGGCTCGCGCCCATCGCGCGGAACAGCGCCAGCTCCCGAGCCCGCTGCGCTACGAGGATCGTGAACGTGTTGACGATGAGGAACGAGCCGACCAGCAGGGCGATCCCCGCGAAGACCAGCAGCAGGGTCGTGATGAAACCCAACCCGGAGGCCACCACGTCGTTGAGCTGTTCGGCGATCTCCTCGCCAGTCTCCGCCACGAAACCGTCCGGCAGCACCTTGGCGACGGCGTCCGCGACGCTCTGCTGATCGGCCCCAGGCTGGACGGTGACCCACACGGCTTGATAGGCGTTCCGGCCGTCAAGGAACAACTGCTGCGCGGTGGCCGTGTCGAAGATCGCGTACGTCGCACCGCCGGTCGACCCCTTCGAACCGTACAAGGCGGTGCCGACGACCTTTTTCTCGACGACCCCTTGCTTGCCACTCGTGTAGATCCGCACGCTGTCACCGAGCGTCAGCCCGATCTTGTCCAATGATCCGGGGTCGATGACCACTTCATCCGACCCGTTCGGCCGGTGTCCCGACCTCATGACCAGGCCCTCCTGGCCGCCGGCCGCGGGAGCGTCGACATAGTTGTTCGCGATGCCGGGAGCGCCCGCCCTCACGGGCTTGCCGTCCGCGCCCAGGAGGTACGCGTCATCGGTGCCGACGGTCCCAAAGGCGCTTTCCACCCCGTCGACGGCTTTGATCTTGTCCACGACCGCCGGATCGAGCGTGCGCTCGGACATCCCCATGGACTGCGCGGTGTCGGCCGGCTGGACGTTCACGTCGGCGACCGCACCGCTCACGATGCCCTTGAACGCGCTGGACAACATGTCCGTGAACGTGAATGAACCACCCACGAAAGCCGTACCGAGCACGATCGCCACCGTCGACAGCAACAGCGACACCTTGCGGGCCCACAGGCTCTTCCACGAGGCCTTCAGCATGGCTCAGGCCTCCTGGGACTGCGCCGATGCCGACGGCCCCGTTGCCGCGTGCGAGCCCTGAGCCGCGCCCACCCGAGGGTCGAGGTCCGTCAGGACCTCCAAAACCTTCATCGGAGTGGGTTGGCGCAGCTCGTAGACGACCTGGCCGTCCGCGAGAAAGATCACCCGGTCGGTGATACTCGCGGCCGTCGCGTCGTGCGTCACCATGACGACGGTCTGCCCGAACTCATCGACGCTTCGCCGCAGGAACGCGAGGACCTCGCCGCTCGAGACCGAGTCAAGGTTGCCGGTCGGTTCGTCGGCGAAGACGATGTCGGGCCGGGATACCAGGGCCCGGGCGCACGCGACCCGCTGCTGCTGCCCGCCGGAGAGTTCGGACGGCTTGTGGGACAGACGGTCGCCGAGGCCGGTGGCCGCGATCACGGTGTCGAACCACTGCTGGTCCGGCCTGCGACCGGCGATCGACAACGGCAGCACGATGTTCTCCCGAGCCGTCAACGTCGGGATGAGGTTGAACGCTTGAAACACGAAACCGACCTTGTCGCGGCGCAGCATGGTCAGCTCCTTGTCGATCAGCCCCGCCAGGTCGACCCCGCCCACCTGCACGTGGCCCGCGGTGATGTGATCGAGCCCGGCCATGCAGTGCATCAGCGTGGATTTTCCGGACCCGGAGGCCCCCATGATCGCCGTGTACTCGCCGGTGTAGATGTCCAGGCTCACGCGGTTCAGCGCGACGACCTGGGTGTCGCCGCGCCCGAAAACCTTGACCAGGTCCCGAGTGCGCGCGGCGACGCCTCGCTGCGCGGCGGGAGCCGGCGTGGCGGTCGTCGTATACCCAGACACCCCAGACGCCCCAGACGCCCCAGACGAGCCCGAGGCGTCTGGGGTGTCTGAGGCCACTGGGTCGCTGTGCGTGGCTTCCACCGCGTCGGTCGGAGTTGATGGGCCGCTTCGGCCCTCGTCGGCGGTACGGCGGAAGAATCCCATGGTCGTTCAGTCCCCCTGGTCGGTGAGAAATATGTCCGGGCCCATGCCGGGTGAACGGCCGGAAGCCCACGGCCACTGTATGGAGACCACACGCCGCGACGCTTCAGGGGGAGGCCTGGTTCCACCCTGAGTGGGAGCAGAATCCACCCTGAGAACGACCCCTCGCTGGCCGGTGCCCGCAGCGATCGGCCGTGCTGCTGCGCATTAAGGTGGGCGGCGTGGCTCACCCTCAACCCCTCGCTGAGCTGGTGCATCCCACGTGGTCCAACGCGCTCGCTCCGGTCGCGGACCGGGTGAGCGAGCTCGGGGCGTTCCTGCGCGCCGAGCTCGGCGCGGGCCGCGGCTACCTACCGGCCGGACGGCACGTCCTGCGCGCTTTCGAACGCCCGCTAGAAGACGTCCGAGTGCTCATCGTGGGGCAGGACCCGTACCCCACCCCCGGGCACGCCGTCGGCCTGTCGTTCTCCGTGGCCCCGGACGTGCATCCCATCCCCCGCTCACTGGTCAACATGTTCCGCGAGCTCGCCACCGACCTCGGGCTGCCGACGCCGACGACGGGCGACCTCACACCGTGGGCTGATCGCGGCGTGCTGCTGCTCAACCGCGTCCTCACCGTCCGCCAAGGCGCGTCGGGAAGCCACCGCGGCAAGGGCTGGGAGGAGGTCACCGCGCGAGCTATCGACGTCCTGGCCGAACGCGGCGCCGCCGGGCATCCGCTGGTCGCGATCCTCTGGGGCCGCGACGCGCGCAACCTGGGGCCCGCCCTCGGCCCCATCCCCCGCATCGAGTCCCCGCATCCCTCACCGCTCTCCGCCGGCTCGGGGTTCTTCGGCTCGCGTCCCTTCAGTCGCGCCAACGCCGCCCTGCTGGCGCAGGGCGCGGACCCGATCGATTGGAGCCTCCCGTGAGCGACGACGCCTCAGCCACACCACCCGTACGGGACGCAGCGGCCGCCGCCGGCGACATGCCGCTGCCCGAGCCGCCGTCGACCGTCGTCTCCGCCGTTCCGGGAAGGCCGTTGGGGCCCTGGCGTCGCTACGTCGCCATCGGCGACTCGTTCACCGAAGGCATGTGCGACCCCGACCCCGACGCGCCGGACGAGTTCGTCGGCTGGGCCGACCGCCTGGCCACCCTGCTGGCCAGGGTGGCTCGGGTTCGCGGGGCCGAATTCTCCTACGCGAACCTGGCCATCCGCGGACGTCTTCTCGACGACGTGACCGACCGACAGCTGCCGCTCGGCCTGGCGCTGCGCCCCGACCTGATCTCGATCGTCGGCGGAGCGAACGACATCATGCGCGCCAGGGTCGACCTGACGGCCCTCGCAGGACGGCTCGAGCGGGCGGTCGTAACGGCCCGCTCCAGCGGGGCGGACGTGCTGCTCGCCACCCCGACGGACCCCGCGGGCGCACCGCTGATCGGGGCACTGCGGGGACGTCACGCCATCCATACGGCCAACGTGTGGACCATCGCGCGACGACACGGCTGCCACGTCATCGACCAGTGGGGCTTCACGGCGCTGCAGGACTGGCAGATGTGGGCCGAGGACCGGATCCACATGACGACCGAGGGGCACCGACGCGTCGCGCTGGCTGCTTTCGCGGCCCTCGGCCTGGGCCTTGGCGACCTGGGCCCTCACGAACTAAGCCCTCACGAACCGGGCTCGTCGGCGGTCGGACTGCTCTCGGGCCGGGCGTGGGAGACCCCCCTGCCGACGCGCCCGACACCCGGCCGTGCGCAGTGGGCCCGCCAGAACAGGGACTGGGCCGCGCAGTATCTCGGTCCGTGGGTCCGGCGACGCCTCACGGGGCGCTCCTCAGGCGACCTGCGCCTCCCGAAACGTCCGGAGCTGACGCGGCTCGACGCCGTGGACTGACGTCAAGGGCAACGTCACGACGGCTCTGGGCCTCGGCGATTCCGCCGGCTGGCGACCTCGAGTCGAGTCCACTCCTGGCAACGGGTGAGCCACGCGGGACCCACCTCACCGAAGGGTTCCCCACGCGCCAGCACCGCCGCGAGGAGCGCGTCCGCGGTCTCACGCGCGCGACGCGCCAGACCGTCAGGGTAGCCCCATCCGACGCGGTGCTCCTCGAACTCGTCCTCGTCGTCGATGTACGCCTCACCCGTGAACCGACGCACCACGTCAAGGTCGAGGTCCACGGCGGTCAGCGTCCATTCGGGCTCGCCGGCCGGGCCGCGGTCCCACCGGGGGCTGTCGGTGACGTCGATGTAGAGCGCCGCCCCCAGCACCCCACCGGGCGCGTTCCACGTCGCCACCCAGTCGCCTAGATGTGGGATCAGCGTGACCCAATGCGCGCCCGGGTCGATCACCTTGCCTGGACGTGAGCACAGGTCACCGGGCCAGCCGCCGAGCCACACCCCGGACGAGTCCACACCGAGCGCGAGGAGGTCGTACTCCCAGTGGCGCGATCCGTCGTATTTGGTGAACCGCAACGCGACGGCCGCGCCCGGCACGATCGGCGAGTCGACCATGGCCTGCCCCTCCCCGCGAGCGCGGACGGCTCGGGTCGCCTTCAGGGTACGGCGGTCTCCGGGCACGGGGCTCGTACCTCAGGGACGTCAATCCGGGGCCACGACCTGTCGGACCTTGGCCGCGAACTCCTCGGCGGTCAGCACTCCCTGGGTGTGCAGGTCGGCGAGGACGCCGAGCAGGATCTCCTGGTCTATGGCCTGCCGCGGCGCTGCGGGGCTGGGCGCCGGCTCGGCGCTCGGTGGAGGCGCGGGCTTGGCGAGGACCGGCGTGACCATTGCTTGCGCAACACTGCCAGCCGCCGGGGCCGCTGGTTCGGGGCGTCGGACCGTGGCGCTCTGGGTAGCCGCGTTCTGGTTAGCCGCGCTCTGGTTAGCCGCGCTCTGGTTAGCCGCGCTCTGGTTAGCCGCGCTCTGGTTAGCCGCGCTCTGGGCTGATGCGTTCTGGGCGGCCTGCTGTGCGGCGCCGGCCTGAGCTGCGGCAGCGTCCACCAGTCGGTCTTCGTCGACGCGGCGCATCTTGCGCACCACAAGGCGCGCCTTCGCGGTGAACACGGCGAAACCGTCATGGACGTTCGGGTCGTAGTCGATGGTCTGGATGTCGCCGAGAGTGGCGAACTGCACCTGATGCTTGCTGTAATCGTCGCGGATCGCCAGCACCCGCTGGGTCGTGAGCGCGGCGAGTCCGGCCGCCCCGGCGTATGAGCATGCCGCCAGATCGATGACCCTCTCGCCGACCTCGAGCTCCTCCGCGAGGTCGCGCATCGCGGATCGCGTGCCAAACGTGACGGCCATCCTCACGGCCGCCTCGGCAATGTCGCGACGCAGTTCACTCACGTGTTCCTCATATGGTCGCTGAGCGCCGAACTTGAGCCTTGTGCAGCGAATCAATGCCCTTCGCAGCGCGGTTCGCCCGGTTGAGCGATGTGGCACCCGGTCCCCACCGCATCGACCGACACGACGGAGCACGCTGATCTCGTGCCCCGATCCTCATCCCCGCAACCGCCGGAACGCGCCGACGGTCTGCGCACACGGCGCGGCGCCGCTCCCACCGGGGGCAGCGTCCGCACCGAATCCGCCGCGCGCGCCGAGACGGCCGCCCGCGTGGTGGTCGACACGTTCGGGGGCCCGCTGGTGCGCCTCCCAGGCACCCACCTCGCCCGCTGCGCCCGACCTTCCTCCTGGCCGTTCGACGCGCGCTGGCAGTACTGGTGGCAGGCGCACTACCTCGACGCCGTGGTGGACGTCGGGCGACGTCGGCTCGCGGAGGGCGAGATCGACGAAGCCCGCGCCTGGGCGCACCGGGGCCACCGCCTCCTGCGCACCATCTGGCTGCGCAACGGCGCGCGCATCACCAACTCCTTTTACGACGATATGGGCTGGCTGGCCCTCGCCGCGGCCCGGCTCCAGGAACTTGACGACGACGTCGGGATCCCCCCGGACCGCTTCGCTCAGCGCGCCGTCGAACGGCTCTCCGCGCAGTTGAGCATCGCCCACACCGGCGACCTCGGCGGCGGACTGTTCTGGACGACCCGGCACGACCGCAAGAACGTCCCCGCCTCCGGGCCAGCCGCGATCCATTTTGCGCGGCGCGGTCGCGGGGACCGCGCCGGCGCGATCCTGGAGTGGATCGACCAGGTCATGCGCGACCCGGGGAGCGGACTGGTCCTCGACACGCTGTACATGGACGGCCGCCGAGACGACACCGTGTACACGTACAACCAGGGCGTCGTGATCGGCGCCCTCCTCGCGCACGGCGCGGACGCCTCGCTCGCGCGTGCCGCGGACCTGGTCCACCTGGTCGACCGGCGTCTGCGGGCGCGGCCGGATGCCCCCGTGCTACGCGCTCACGGCGACGGCGACGGCGGGCTGTTCACCGGGATCCTCGTGCGCTACCTAGCGCTCGCGGCCCACGACGTGCGGCTGGAGAAGTCGGCGCGTGAGGTCGCCGTCCGGCTCGTGGACGGGACCGCCCAGGCCCTGTGGGACGGCCGAGGCCGCCGGGGTCCGGACGACCCCACGCCGGTGTTCTCCCCGGAGCCGTCGATCCGGGTCGAGTCGGAGCCGGTCGCCAGGCGTCCGACGGAGCTGAGCTCCCAGCTGCAAGCCTGGACGATCCTGGAGGCCGCCGCGGCGCTGCCCGGCGCCGACCCGACGGCGTGAGCGCGCCCCACCCACGCGCTGCGCCGGTCCGCGAGGATGACGCGGCCCAGGAGGCTCCTCGGCCGAGCGTGGGTGAAAAATAGCGAGGCGACCAACGGTCACCGGCCACCACGACCGGGTTCCGTTTATCGCTGAACGGCAAGAACCTTCCCAATTCGGTCCCGAACACCGGCCCGACTAGGGAGGATGAGGGCAGGACACTCCCGCGTCACGGCACCAGTGGCCAGGGTGGGTTCGCACGCATCATGGCTTCCTTGTTCCCCTGACAGGCCCGTTGGCGGCTGGGACAATGGCACCTACGTAACGTCAGAGAGGCAGGCGGCATGCAGAACACGCAAGCGCGCTGGGCGACGATGGACGGCAACGATGCCGCCGCGACCGTCGCACACGCACTCAGCGAGGTCATCGCGGTATACCCCATCACGCCGAGTTCGGCAATGGGCGAGTCGGCGGACGCGTGGAGCGCCGCCGGACGCACCAATATGTGGGGCGCCGTGCCCGAGGTCGTCGAGATGCAGTCCGAAGGAGGCGCGGCCGGCGCGCTCCACGGCGTGGTCACCAAGGGCGTCCTCGGTTGCACCTTCACGGCATCACAGGGGCTGCTGTTGATGCTCCCGAACATGTACAAGATCGCCGGCGAATTGACTCCGACCGTCCTGCACGTGGCCGCACGTACGCTCGCCACGCACGCCCTGAGCATCTTCGGCGACCACTCCGACGTGATGAGCGCCCGGATGACCGGCTGGATGCTGCTCTGCGCGTCGTCGGTGCAGGAGGCACACGATTTCGCGTTGGTGTCGCACGCGGCCACGCTGCGCTCCCGGATCCCCGTCTGCCACTTCTTTGACGGCTTCCGGACCAGCCACGAGGTCAACAAGATTCAGATGCTCAGCATGGACGACATGCGATCGCTGATCCGGGAGGAGGACGTCCTCGCGCACCGGAAGCGCGGACTCACCCCCGACGCGCCCACACTGCGTGGCACGGCCCAGAACCCGGACACCTTCTTCCAGTCCCGCGAGGCCTGTAACCCGTTCTACAACGCGGCCGGCAGGATCGTGCAGGAGTGCATGGACGAGCTGGCCGAAAGGTCCGGGCGCCAGTACCACCTCGTGGACTACCACGGCGCCCCCGACGCCGAGCGCGTCGTCGTCATCATGGGTTCCGGCACCGGCGCCACCCGTGAGGCCGCAGACGCCCTCAACGCGCTGGGCGAGAAGGTCGGTGTCGCGGTCATCCGCCTCTACCGACCGTTCCCCGAGGCTGAGTTCATCGCCGCGCTGCCGAAAACCGTCAAGAGCATCGCGGTCCTGGATCGCACCAAGGAGCCGGGCGCGACCGGCGAGCCGGTGCTGCAGGACGTCGTGCTGGTGGCCTCCGAGAACACGGAGCACTTCAACGGCGGGATGCCGAAGATCATCGGTGGTCGATACGGACTGTCGAGCAAGGAATACACGCCGCCGATGGCCAAGGCGGTCTTCGACGAGCTGGCCAAGGACGCCCCGCTGAAGCGCTTCACCGTGGGCATCATCGACGACGTCACCCACCTGTCGCTGCCGGTAGACACCGACTTCAAGGTGGACTCCGGGGCCTTGAGTGCCGTCTTCTACGGCCTGGGCTCCGACGGCACCGTCGGCGCGTCGAAGAACTCGGTGAAGATCATCGGCGAGGACGAAGGCCGGTACGCGCAGGGGTACTTCGTGTACGACTCGCGCAAGTCGGGTGCCACGACGATTTCCCACCTGCGCTTTGGGAGCAAGCCGATCGACTCCGCGTACCTCGTGGAGGAGGCCGACTTCGTCGCGATCCACCAGTTCGACCTGCTGAACCAGATGGCGACCGTTGACGTGGCCAAGCCAGGCGCTCCGGTTCTGATCAACACGCCCTACGCGCTGGATGAGACCTGGGAACAGATCCCGGCCGAGGTCCAACAGATCATCATCGACCGCAAGCTGCGTCCGTTCGTCATCGACGCGGCCGCCGTCGCACACCGCGCCGGCTTGGGCAAACGCATCAACACGGTCATGCAGCCCTGCTTCTTCTACCTGTCCGGCGTCGTGCCGCAGGAGGAGGCGATCCCGCGGATCAAGGCCTCCATCGAGAAGACGTACGGCAAGCGCGGCCGCAGCGTGGTCGAGCATAACTTCGCCGCGATCGACATGGCGATCGACGCCCTGCACGAACTGCCGGTGCCTAGCTCAGCGTCGGGCCACGTGCACCGCATGCCCGCGATGCCCGAATCGAGTCCGGACTTCCTCAAGAGGGTCACCGCGGTCATGCTGCGCGGCGAAGGCGATCTGCTGCCCGTGTCTGCGCTGCCCGTGGACGGCACCTGGCCTACCGGCACGGCCAAGTACGAGAAGCGCGGCATCGCGGAGAACATCCCGATCTGGGACCCGGGACTGTGCATCGACTGCGGCAAGTGCGCGGTCGTGTGCCCGCACACGGCGATTCGCATCAAGGTCATGCCCGAGGACGGCCTTGAGGGTCGACCCGAGACGCTGCAGTCCAAGAAGTACGCGAACCGGGGTCTGCCCAACCACCAGCTGATCGTGCAGGTGGCCCCGGACGACTGCACCGGGTGCGGCATCTGCGTGGACGTCTGCCCGGCCAAGAGCAAGACCCAGGTCAAGCACCGCTCCATCAACATGGAGCCGCGGCTGGACCACCTGGAGGACGAGCGCGCGAACTTCGACTTCTTCCTCGGTATCCCTGAGGTGGCGCGCGAGGACGTGCGGCACGACCAGGTCAAGGGCGTGGCCCAGCTGGAGCCCCTCTTCGAGTATTCATCGGCCTGCTCGGGTTGCGGTGAGACGCCGTACATCAAAACGCTGACGCAGCTGTTCGGTGACCGAATGGTCATCGCCAACGCCACCGGTTGCACGTCGATTTACGGCGGCAACCTGCCGACGACGCCGTACACGACGAACGCCGACGGGCGGGGTCCGACGTGGAGCAACAGCCTGTTCGAGGACAACGCCGAGTTCGGCCTGGGCATGCGCCTCGCCTGGGAGCACCAGAACTCCGACGCCAAGCGGTACGTCACGATGCTTGCCGACCAGCTCAACGCCGACCTGGTCAAGGATCTGCTCGAGGCGGACCAGTCCGGCGAGGCCGGCATCCAGGCGCAGCGCGTCCGGGTCGAGCAGCTGAAGGGCGAGTTGGAGGGCTTGGACTCCCCGGAAGCCCAGTCGCTGCGCAGCCTCGCCGATGAGCTCGTCAACAAGTCGATCTGGATCTTCGGAGGCGACGGCTGGGCGTACGACATCGGCTACGGCGGTCTGGACCACGTGCTCGCCAGCGGGCGCAACGTGAACATCCTCGTGATGGACACGCAGGTCTACTCCAACACCGGCGGCCAGGCGTCCAAGGCCACCCCGCGTGGCGCGGCGGCGAAGTTCGCCTCCGCGGGCAAGAGCACCAACAAGAAGGACCTCGGTGTCATTGCCCAGTCCTACGGCAACGTGTACGTAGCGCAGGTATCGATGGGCGGCAACCAGCAACAGACCGTCCGGGCGCTGCTCGAGGCGGAGGCTTGGGACGGCCCGAGCATCATCATCGCCTACTCGACCTGCATCGCCCATGGCATCGACATGGAGACCTCCATGACGCAACAAGCCCTGGCGGTGTCGACGGGTTACTGGCCGCTCTACCGATTCCGCCCGAGCGACGACGAGCACGCTCAACCGCTCACGCTCGACTCAAAGGCACCTTCGGGACCGATCTCCGACTTCATGGCCAAAGAGGCGCGGTTCGCGATGCTGCGACGCAGCAACCCGGAGCGTGCGGAGGAGTTGTTCTCTCTCGCCCAGGACGATGTCGACGAGCGCTGGCGCTACTACAGCCAGATGGCGGGCATCGAGCGGGCGCTCCCCACGGGGCTCCCCGTGCCCGAGGAGGGACCGGATGACCCGACCCCGACGCCCAATGCCCCGGCCATCACGACCACGAAGGACAAGGCATGACCACCGTGCAGACCAGCGCCGGTCCGGACCTGAGCGTCTCCTACCTCGGGTTGGACCTCTCGGGACCGATCGTCATCTCCGCGGGGCCTGGGACGGGCAACGTCGAGAGCATGCTGAGGCTCCAGGAGGCCGGGGCTGCGGCCGTCGTTTTGCCGAGCCTCTTCCAAGAGGAGGTCGAGGCCGAGGAGTTCGCCGCGTCCGACATCATGAACGTCGGCGATAGCTTCGTCGAATTCGAGTCCGCGCCGCTGTCCGAGATCGACACCTCGGGCTATGGACCGGACCGCCACGTCCGGCTCGTCGCGGAGGCGAAGGCCGCCTTGAAGATTCCGGTGATCGCGAGCGTCAACGCCTCCCGCAAGGGCGGTTGGGCGCGCTACGCCACGATGATGGCGGACGCGGGCGCGGACGCCGTGGAACTCAACCTCTACGCCGTCAACACCGACTCCTCGCAGGATGCGAGTTACGTGGAGGCCCAGAAGTTAGAGGTCATCGAGGAGGTGAAGAGCGCGATCGACGTCCCGCTGACGTTGAAGATCAGTCAGAACTTCCAGTCGCTGTCCAACTTCGCCGTCCGGGCCCGTGACGCGGGCGCCGACGGGCTCGTCCTGTTCAATCGGTTCTTCGGCCCCGACATCGACCTGGAGGAACTGACGGTCAACCCGCAGATCTCATTGTCGACATCGACCGAGCTGCGGCTGAGAATGCGCTGGATCGGCATCCTCCGATCCCAGATGCCTGGCTACAGTTTGGCCGCAACGGGTGGCGTGCACACGGCCGAGGATGTCGTCAAGACGCTGCTCGTCGGAGCCAACGTGGCCTGCGTCACGTCTGCGCTGCTGAAGAACGGCACGGGCTACGTCACGGACCTGTTGCAGGGCACCCGCAGTTGGCTCGCGGAGCGTGAGTACGAGTCCGTGAAGCAGATGTGCGGCAGCATGAGCGCGGGCTCGGTGGGCAATCCGGCGGATTTCGAGCGCGCGCAGTATATGAAGGCGATCACGTCATGGAGCAATGGCTGAGCATGACGGTTCGCCGGCAGCAGCTGGCGGGCTCCCCCGGTGGCGCGAGTCCGATGGGCTCGCGCCACCGGGGGCGGCGAGAGTCTACGGACGCTCGCCGGCCGCACGACCTTCGTGACGTCAAAGACTGCGGCGTCACCGTCGACGCCGCAGTCGCGACACACGGGGTGGAACGAGGCGTCGTAGCGGATGCCCCCCTAGGCCCAGGCGGACTCGTCGAAGTCGCCGTACGCCACCGGATTCTGACTGTTGTTGTCCAAGGGGTCCAGCTGCCCGATCAGGGGGTGCGATCCCAACGGTCGACCGATGATCGCGATGCGGTCGCCGTGAATGGTGAGGCCGTCGATCGTACCGACCATACGCACGATGCCGGAGTGGGCGATCAGCAGGTACTCGCTGTCGACGACGCGATCGGCTTGCATGCGCCAGACACCCCGGCCACGCAGCCACAACTCGTGATTCGAAGCCCCCTCGCGGTACCCGACCCGCTCCCGACCCAACGCATCGTTGGTGACGGCGGGTTGGTCCGCTCCCAACCGGACGCGGACCATGTGCGAGCGCGTCACGGCGGGGTAGGCCGAGGGCACGCCGAACTGTTCGAGCACCTGACGTTCTCTGGCCTGCTTGCTCTGGGCGGACGCCGTCAGAACGCTCGCGATCACCGCTTGGTGTTGGCCGTCCAGGCTGTCCCAGCGCGCCCCGAAACTGAGCTCGGGGTGGGCTCCGTCAGCGGTACTCCCCGCAACGTCGGCGCAAATGCCCAAAAACGCACGATCGCCGCTGGACAGCACGTTCTCCGCCGCGAGCGCCGCCACTTTCGACCACTCGAGGTGGGGGTCCGCGCCGTCGCTGTTCACGAACGCGGCCGCTTTGGCCAGCACGGAGGGCGCGCTGGCCAGGATCGCGACAGCATCCTCGCGCGCCTGGGAGGAGGAGGTGTTCATAGTCAGACATCCTAGTCGAACGCCTTGCCCGATGACGAGTTGTATCGTAGACTATGACCATAGTTACCGCGACGATAGCCATAGTTAGCCATATTCACGGCATGCTTCCCCCTTGGCGCATGTCGACATCATTGCAACGACGCAGAGGAGTTGACTCGCCCCATGGATTTTAAGACGCAGCTGGACGCCCTCCAGGGCCTGGACTTCAAGAACCTGTACCAGGACGATTTCTTCCTGACCTGGGATAAGAGCGAGGACGAGCTCAAGGCGGTGCTCGCGGTGGCCGACGCCCTGCGCGCCCTTCGTGAAAACAACAGGAGTTGCCGGATCTTCGACTCCGGCCTGGGCATTTCGTTGTTCCGCGACAACTCGACCCGCACCCGCTTCTCGTACGCTTCGGCGTGCAACTTCTTAGGTCTGGAAGAGCAGGTCTTCGACGAGGGCAAGTCGCAGGTCGCCCACGGTGAGACGGTCATGGAGACCGCCAACATGATCTCGTTCATGGCCGACGTCATCGGTATCCGCGATGACATGTACATCGGCAAGGGTCACACGTATATGCAGGCCTTTTCCGAGTACGTGCAGATGGGCTACAACGAGGGGGTCCTCGAGCAGCGTCCCACGATCGTGTCGCTGCAGTGCGACATCGACCACCCGACCCAGGCCACGGCCGACCTGCTGCACCTGATCCACGAGTTCGGTGGCCTGGAGAACCTGCGCGGCAAGAAGCTGGCCATGACCTGGGCGTACTCCCCCAGCTACGGCAAGCCGCTGTCTGTCCCGCAGGGCATGATCGGCCTGATGAGCCGCTTCGGCATGGATATCGTCCTGGCCCACCCAGAGGGCTACGACGTCATGCAGGAGCCGCGCGACGTCGCCGCCAAGTACGCCGCCGAGACCGGTGGCAGCTTCCGCGTCACCCACGACATGTCGGACGCGTTCGAGGGCGCCGACATCGTCTGCCCGAAGTCCTGGGCCCCGTTCGCCGCCATGGAGGAGCGTACGGTGCTCTACGGCAACGGCGACCAGGAGGGGATCTCCGCCCTTGAGCAGCGCCTGCTGACGCAGAACGCGGAGCACAAGGCCTGGGAGACCACTGAAGACATGATGGCCAAGACCAAGGACGGCAAGGGCCTTTACATGCACCCGCTGCCTGCGGACATCACCGGCCTTTCTTGCGACGAGGGCGAGGTCGCGAACTCGGTGTTCGACCGCTACCGCGTCCCGATGTACAAGGAAGCCAGCAACAAGCCGTACGCGATCGCCTCGATGCTCTTCCTCATGAAGGTCAAGGACCCGATCGCGAAGCTCAACGACCTGTGGAACAACGCAGGCCCGCGCTGGGCCCAGTGACGACCCTCGGCTGATCGAGAAGCAGCACCCCCGTACACCCACGGGGTTCGGGCGGATGGATCCCGCCCGGACCCCGGCACCGATGGAGGAAGAGAGAACCACATGCCCGAGATCGACTACGCGAAGGTCAGCGAAGCCGCAGAGAGCTACCGCGCCGACATGACCGCGTTCCTGCGCGCGCTCATCAAGAACAAGGGTGAGAGCTGCCAGGAAGAGGCGAAGTCTCGCCTCATCGTCGCCGAGATGGACAAGCTCGGCTACGACAAGACCCGGATCGACGGTCTTGGCTCGGCGCTCGGCTACCTGGGCAGCGGCCCGACGAAGATCTGCTTCGACGGCCACATCGACTGCGTCGGCGTCGGCAACGTCGACAACTGGAAGTTCGACCCGTTCGACGGCTTCGAGGACGACGAGCTCATCGGCGGCCGCGGTGGCTCCGACCAGCTGGGCGGCGTCGTGTCCGCGGTCTACGGCGGCAAGATCGCCAAGGACCTGGGCCTTCTCAACGACAAGTACACCTACATGGTGGCCGGCACGGTCCAGGAAGAGGACTGTGACGGCATGTGCTGGCTCTACCTCATCGAGGAAGAGAACGAGAAGCCGGACGTCGTCGTGTCCACCGAGCCGACCGACGGGGGCATCTACCGTGGCCACCGAGGCCGTATGGAGATCCGCGTGGACGTGGCCGGTGTCTCCTGCCACGGCTCCGCCCCCGAGCGTGGCGACAACGCCATCTACAAGATGGCCGAGCTCCTGCTGGAGATCCGCGACCTGAACGACCGGCTCCACGTGGACGAGTTCTTGGGCAAGGGCACCGTCACCACCTCCGAAATCTTCTTCACCAGCCCGTCACGGTGCGCCGTGGCGGACAGTTGCTCCGTATCCCTCGACCGTCGCCTGACGGACGGCGAGACGTGGCAGGGCGCGATCAAGGAGATCGAGGAGCTGCCGGCGGCCAAGAAGTACGGCGCCAAGGTGTCCTGCTACGACTACAAGTCGACCGCGTGGACCGGCATGGAGTACGGCCAGCAGTGCTACTTCCCGACCTGGGTGCTGCCGGAGGACTCCCCCGAGGTCCAGGCTGCCGCTGACGCGCACCGCAAGCTGTTCGGCGAACCTCGCATCGACAAGTGGACCTTCTCCACCAACGGTGTGGCCACCGCGGGCCGCCACGGCATCCCGACCATCGGCTACGGCCCGGGCTCTGAGGCCCAGGCGCACGCCCCGAACGAGCTGCAGTGGAAGGACGACCTGGTCCGCTGCGCCGCGCTCTACAGCGTGCTTCCGACGCACTACACGGCCAACAAGTAGGCCAGAGCTTTCCCGTGGTCCGGGGCGTCCGCCTGAGGCGGTCGCCCCGGACTGCGTTGACGAACCATTCATCGGAAGGGAAGATATTATGTCGCGAATCTTGGTCTCCTTGGGCGGCAACGCCCTCGGCGTCGACTTCGACGAGCTTGTCGAGACCGTCGGCGTCATCGCCACCCCGATCGTCGGCCTACTGAAGGACGGCCACGAGGTCGTCATCTGCCACGGCAACGGCCCCCAGGTTGGGATGATCAAGACGAACATCGACCTTGGCAAGGCGGGCATGCACGAAGAGCGCATCATGCCGCTGTCCGAGTGCGTCGCGATGAGCCAGTCCTACATCGGCTACCACCTGCAGAACGCCATCGAGAACCAAATGACCAAGCAGGGCGTTTCCGGCAAGACGGTCACGACCGTCGTGTCACGATGCCTCGTCGACGCCAACGACCCCGGCTTCGCCAACCCGACCAAGCCGATCGGCGCCTTCTTCACCAAGGAGCAGGCCGACGAGTACGTCGCCCAGGGCAAGACGTTCATCGAGGATTCCGGCCGCGGTTGGCGCGAAGTTGTCGCGTCCCCGACGCCCGTGACCATCCTTGAGAAGGAGTCGGTCAAAGACCTGGTCTCGTCCGGCTATGTCGTCATCGCCGGTGGCGGCGGCGGCATCCCCGTGGTCACGCGGGACGGCTGGACCCAGGCCATCGACGCCGTCATCGACAAGGACTTGACGTCGATCCTGCTGGCAGCCGACACCGAGTGCGACTCGCTCGCCATCCTCACCGGTGTCGAGAAGGTCTCTGTCGACTTCGGCAAGCCCACTCAGCGGGACCTGTCCGAGATGACCGTGGCGGACGCCGAGAAGTACATGGCGGACGGGCAGTTTCCCGCCGGCTCGATGGGCCCGAAGATTCAGGCGGCGATCAACTTCGCCAAGTCCGGCCCAGGCCGACGCACCCTGATCACCTCGCTGGACAAACTCCCCGAGGGCCTGCGGGGCGAGACCGGGACCTGCCGTGCAGGAGCGGGCAAGGCGGGCTACACGACTTGGGTGCCGACGATCCGGGCGAAGTTCACCGGGTCGGTGACCCCCTCAGTGAGGATGACCATGACGTCGTCGTCCTTGTTCAGGCCGAGCTCCGCGCCTTGCTGGAGCAGGCCCGCCAGGCCCGCGGCGCCGGACTCTCCCGCGTTGATGTAGTCCTCGTAGAGAAGGCGAGTGGCCTGCTCGGCGTGGGCGTCGTCGGTTGAGACGAAATAGTCGTACGCGGCCTTGTTGGTCGGCCACGCGAGCGGCGACGGCGTCCCGCATGAGAGTCCGGCCATGCAGGTGGTCGGGGTCTCCGCAAGGGTGGTGATCTCGCCATCGTTCAGGATGGACTCCATGAGGCAGTCTGCGCTGGTCGGCTCGACGGCGACGAGCATCCGCGCCGGCCGGTGCGCAAAGCCGCGCGCGAACGCGGCGCTGAACGCGCCCACGCCCACCTGGCACGCGGCCACGGTGGGTTCCGGCACGCGGCGCTTGTCGATGAGATCGGTGATCTCGGTGAGCATCGTGCCGTAGCCGTCGATGACCCACTGGGGGCAGTCCTGGTAGCCCTCCCACGAAGTATCCGACACCACCAGGTGGGTGTCGTCCATCACCGAGGCCGCGGCCGCGACCGCGTCATCGTAGTTGCCTTCGACCTTGCGGACGTCTGCGCCGTTGCGCGAGATGGCCGTCATCCGGCTCTCGACCATGTCGTGCGGCACGTAGATGATCGACGACAGGTCGAGCAGCTTCGCCATGCGGGCCACA
>CAJDWP010000057.1_pt1 | contig 28121 bp, 29 predicted proteins | sample 7391631 | NCBI WGS metagenome assembly CAJDWP01 (sample SAMEA7055740, study PRJEB34461) | soil metagenome | biome: terrestrial ecosystem; feature: Peninsula; material: soil | place: Antarctica | collected 2016 | reverse complement strand
TCGCTGGTCGAGCTGGATGTGACGGCGGACAAGGCGATTCGGGTCGGCGGTCACGTGAACGCGGTCGCTTACGGAGCGCTGACGATCACCGAGGTGGACGGCCCCTGACGGTCCGGCCTCGGCCGGTGGCCGGAGCCGCTAGACCTCATGAGACCTACCGGCGCCTCGCCGACGCCGGCCGAACGCCGACCCTGATCGAACGCCGTCGGTGACCTGCCCGGCCGACATCATGCGGGGATGAAGCGGCCGGCGACCGTGGGGATGACGGCGAGGACGGCGCACAGCACCAGCAGCGCCGTGTCGGCGACGGTCCACGGCGCGGGTTCCATCCAGGTGCGCGCTCGACGGCCGGCGAGGGGTGCCGAGTAGCCGCGGGCCTCCATCCCGACGGTCATCCGGCCGGCTCCCCGTACGGCCTCGACCAGCAGGGTGAATACCAGCCCCGCGTAATAACGGATCTGCGAGGCCGGTCCTCCGCCCGCCCCGAGGCCGCGGACACGCCGCGCGCGGACCTGCTCCTCCCACTGGGCGCCCAGGTCTTCGAAGCGTTGCATCGCCGCCACGAACGCGAGCACGGGCCGGGCCGGTAGCCGCAACCGTTGACCCAGGTGGTCGCCCACGGTCGACGGGTCGAGGTAGGACGCGAGAACCACCCCCGGGATCACGAAGAACGCCACTCGCAGCCCCGCCTGGAAACCGACGCCCCAGTCGCGGCTCGGCGATAGCAGCCAGTTGGACCAGACGATCGACGTCAGCGCGATCCCCGGCGCGAGCAACCGGATCGGCGGGAACCCGGTCGGGCCGACGAGGACGATCAGGGCGAGGAGCACGGCGGCGCCGCCGACCGCGCCCGAGGTCACCCCGGAGATCCCGAGCGCGCCCAGCACCAGCAGGAACGAACCGCCGAGCAGCGACAGCGGCCCGCAGCGAGCGGCCATCCCCCACGGGCCGCGCCCGGCGCTCACGCCATCCTCCCGGCACGCAGCCGGATGACCTCGTCGGCGGCGGCGGTGAGCAGGTCGTCGTGCGTGGAGGCCACCACGCCGGCGCCGGCGTTGCGCGCAGCGAGCACGACGCCCGCGACCGCGGCCCAGGTGAGCCGGTCCTGGCCCACCGTCGGCTCGTCGAGCGCAAGCACGGCCGGCCCGTGGATCAGTCCTGTGGCGACCGCGAGACGACGCAGCTCACCGCCGGACAGGTCGTACGGCTGACGCTCGCCCATGCCGGCTAGGCCGAGAACCTGCAGCAGGGCGTCGACTCGCTCTCTCGCGTGGTCCTCGGAGAGCCCGAGCGCACGAGGGGTGGCGAGCAGGCAGTCCATCACGGTGGTCGCCGACACGATGGCCTGCTCCGCGCGCTGGGGCACCCAGCCGACCGCGCGGGCGAGTTCGCGCGAACGCCAGCGGTACGGGGGAACCGGTGGGCCGCCCAACGCCGGATGGGCCGCCACCGCGCCGCCAGTCGGCGCGTCCAATCCGGCGAGCACCCCGAGCAAGGTGGATTTGCCCGCCCCGCTCGGTCCGCACAGCACCGCGAGCCGCTCGCCGCCGATCGTTGCCGAGACCCCGGTCAGAGCGCGTACGACGCCGGGATCCGCCCGGACCACGCGCAGGCCGCGCCGCGCCGCGCGCACCACGTCCACGTCCCGCGCGTCGATCAGAGGGCTTCCTGCCGCGGGCGCCGGACACGCCCACGGGGCGACGAGCTCCGCCGGCACCGAGAGCGGGGTCGGAGCCGGCGCGTCGGGCACCCAGATCCCTCGGGCGGTGAGCTCCTCGCCGCGCTCGGCCAGCACCCTCCGTACCGGCCCGTCGGCGACCACCCGCCCACCGTCACCGAGGACGACGAGGCGGTCCACACGCTCGACCCAGCCGTCCAGGCGGTGCTCCACCACGATCAGGGTCGCCCCGGTCGCCGCCTGCGCCTGCGCGACCGCCTCGTGCACGCTCGACGCCGAGACCGGGTCGAGCATCGAGGTCGGTTCGTCGAGCAACAACACCCCCGGGCGCAGGGCAAGCACCCCGGCGAGGGCGAGCCGCTGGGCCTCTCCGCCGGACAGGGCCGCGGTGGGGTGGGCGGGGCCGTAAGGGAATCCGACCGCCTCCAGCGCCCACGCCACCCGGGCGCGAATCTCCTCGCGGGGCACGCCGAGGTTCTCCGGACCGAAGGCCACGTCTCGGCCCGCCGTGCCGGCCACCCGCGCGTCCGTCGGATCCTGCAGGAGCAGGCCGACGCGCCCGTCACCGCCACGCGCCGGACTCCCGCCGAGTCGAGCACCCCGGCGACGGCGCGCAGCAGCGTCGACTTGCCCGAGCCGCTGGCTCCGACGAGCAACACCCGTTCCCCCGGTTCGACGCCCAGATCGACACCGTCGAGGATGGGTCCCCTCGCCCCGAGCGGCGTCCAAGTCAGCCCACGCACCTGGACGCCGAAGACCGGCTGACTCATCGCGCCGAAGGCAGGCAATCCGGGGGAGGCGCACGTCACGCGCGACCGCGGAGTACCCGACGGCGGCTCACCCGATTCCGGCGTGCCTCGCAACGCCCGACGCCTCACGCGCAGTCACGGTCGCGGCCGCGAGCCCGGTCGAGGGCCCGGGCGGCGAGCAGCTCGTGTCCCGGCGGGAACGCCGACAGTGCCCCGGCCCGTGCGAGCGCCTGCACGAGGGCCCAGCCGCCCAGACCGGTGATGACGATCCCGGAGATCACGCCGCAGGCCAGGTAGACGACCTTCCAGTCCCAGCCATACTCGGCGACGTACGTCCACCACTCGTAGAGCACGATCGCGAACACCGCCGACAGGGCGCCGCCCAACATCGCGACGCTCGGCTTCCAACGCCGCCAGGCGAAGAGGGCGACCGCGAGCTCGACGCCGGCCGCCTGCAGCAGCCCGGAGATGAGCACGCCGGTGCCCCACTGGTTGCCGAGGAGGTTCTCGACCGCGGCGGCGACCAGCTCGGTCAGCAGGGCTGCGCCGGGGCGGCGCACGATCAGCGCTCCGACGACGGCGGGCAGCAGCCACACTCCGAGCAGCAGCTCCCCCGAGGGCGGGAACGCCTTAGACGCGACGTTCAAGACCTGGTAGAGCGAGTTGTCCCAGCCCCAGAAGGCCACGCCGAGCGCGACCCCGACGATGGCCAAGGTGATGAGGTCCACGGCGCGCCACGCGCCGGGTCCGCCGCGGGCCAGCGACGGGTCGTGCGCGACGCTCGCGCGCCCCCCAGAGGGGTTACTGGCTGCAGGTGTCATCTCGTCCGCGACTTCCTCCGCCGGTGCAAACCGGATCAGGTTCAAGGGTCTGCGGCGGGGGCCGCACTCTCAGCGCTTGTGGCGCTCCCCTGTCAAGTGGGGTCACCGTACACCGCCGACGCGGTTCCTGCGGGTCGAGGCCGACACGGGGCCGACACGGGGCCGACCCGGGACGTACGACGATGCGGGCTGGCACGCGGGCTGACACACTGACGTGGGAGTCGGCCCTCGGGAGAGGTCGCCCGTGACGTCGAAGGAGCGCACGCGAGTGAACGACAAGGTGTTCAAGCTGGTCGGCGCCGGTGCGGCGATCGCCGCCGCGGCGGCGGCCAAGACGGCGTCGGAGAAGGGCTGGAAGGTCGTCATGGCCGCCGACCCGCCCGCCAACCCCGAGGACCCGGACACGCAGCTGTGGGAGGCGATCCTGTGGGCGTGCGCGTCCGGCGCGGTGATCGCGCTAGCCCGCATGCTCGCGACTCGGCAGTGGACCAAGTATTACGCGAAGTCCACGGGAGAGAGCCCGGCCAACCCGAACGACGTGAGCTGACCTCCGTGCCGGCTGGGCGCCGCGTGGGTGAGGCGCACCACGCCCGTGGGGCCAACGCCCCATGTCCTGAACGGAGCAGATAGCGTCGGGTCCATGACCACACACATCGTCGCGATGGGCGGCGGCGGCTTCTCGACCTCGGACGGATTCGCCGCGACGAGCCTCGACCGGTACATCCTTTCCCTGAGCGGGGCCACCAACCCGCTGGTGTGCTTCGTCCCGACGGCGTCGGCCGACAACGGCCTCTACGTGTCGCGCTTCATGAACGCATACAGCAACGCGCACGCCCGCACGAGCGTGCTGACCCTGTGGGAGGGCGCGGCCCAGTCCCTGGCTCGGCTCGACGAGGTGGACGTCTTCTTCGTCGGCGGCGGTAATACGGTGAACCTGTGGGCGCTGTGGCAGGCGCACGGGCTCGGCCACAAGCTGCAGGAGATCGCCGCTGACCCGCAACGCGACGTGGTGTTCGCCGGCATGGGCGCCGGCGGGTGCATTTGGTACGACGCGTGCACCACGGACGGGTACGGGACGGGTGTGTCGCCGTTCCCGAATGGACTGGCGCTGGCGCCGGGGTCGTTCTGCCCGCATTTCGACGGCGAGACGGAGCGCAAGCCGCTGTACAAGGAGTACGTGGACACGGGCCAGCTGCCGAGCGGTCTTGGTGTCGACAACGGGGCGGCGGTGCATTACGTGGACGGAGCGCTTGAAGGTTTCTACGCCGAGCGGGAGGGCGCGAGCGTCTACCGGGTCGAGCAGAACGAGAACGGCGCGACGATCACGCAGGAGACGACCACGGTCCTGTGACGGACGGATGATCCGAGCTCGCCAGCGGCGTGGCACCGCGCGACCAGATCAAGAACGGATCAAGACTGGATCTAGTTCGGATCACGGGCGGGTTCGTCGGTCGTGCCGGCGGCGCAGCCCGACCAGGCCGCCCGCCATTTGAGTGATGTCGGTGGCCCGGATGCGGGTGGGGTGTCCGGCGTGAGCCGCGTCCAGCCTGACGGGGACCTCCGTGATCGGCACGCCGTACGCCTGGGCCAGGAAGAGCATCTCCGTCGGGAAGAGATACCCCTCCGAATGGATCTGGGGCAGCATCCGCTGCGCCCAAGAGATGGGCACGAGCACCGTGCCCTGAGTATCGCCGACCTCGAGGTCGAGGATGCGACGGCCCAGCCACCCGAAGCCGGCTGTGAGCGCACGGCGGACGGCGGGGCGAGGCACGTCCGAGCCTGGGTGTGCCTTCGAACCTACGACCAGCCCCGCAGGCCGTCCGGCAAGGCGCCACGCCTCCAGATCGGTCAGCCCGAAGGGCAGGTCGTCGGCGGTGAGCAGGGCGACCTCGCAGCGGGCGTGGCGCAGCCCGGCAGCGTACGCTCGCCCAAGCCCCACGGACGAACGCAGCGCGCGGACCGGCACGTCCGCGTCGTCCTCCGCCAACTCTCGGGCGAGCGGGCTTGCTCACAGCTGCCGCCCACCCGCTCCGATCACCGCGTCCCCCCCGTCGCCCGGGGCGGGGACGGCGACGGGGACGGCGACGGGGACGGGGGCGGGGGCGGCGTCCGCGTACACCCAGTGGCTATAAGCGACGTAGTTCCACGCGCTCGTGATCCCGGTGGCGACAAGTTGGCCCGCGACGAGCCCGATGCCGGCGCGTTCGGCGAGCGCGTGCAGGACAGCCTGCGCGACGGTGTTGACGGCAACGAGAATCCCGTACCTCAGGACTGAGCTCGCGACCGGCGCGGTCGAGCGGAAGGCGACCACCCGCTGGAGCGTGTAGCTCACGAGGAAAGTCAGGAGGAACGCCGCAGGGGCCGCGATCCAGGGGCGGTTCCATCCCCACCCGTCGACGAAGGCGACGAGAAGCGCGACGTTCACCGCGTAGGAGAAGCCACCCACGAGCAGGTAGCGCCCGACGCGATCGGCGCCGGCACGTCGGTCGACACGTCGTGGTGGTTCGGCACGCCCGTCAACACGGCGTGGTGATGTCGCGAGCCGGTCGGCACGCCGCAGCGGGTCGTCCCGTCGCGACACCGCTCTCCGCGTGTCGGTCTGGCCTACCACCTCAGTTGCTCCACTGAATATCGTTGTAGCACATTGGAATCGCGTGTCCGATGCGGGTGCGTCGGCGTATCGGCGTATCGGCGCATCGGCGGATCTCGAGTCACGTCCGGCCACCCAGAGAGGCTCTCACCGGCGCGGCCAATACAACGTCACATCATCGGGGACGCCGTAGTAGACGCGCATGAACTGCTCGTAAGTCGGCTGGTCGAACGCACGCGCGTAGAGGTACTCGGGGTACGGGAATCCGGCGGGCATCTGCACCTCGCTGAGCTCACCCCGGCGAGCCTGCTCGAGCTGGGCCGCCGTCGGGGCCCAGCGCTCCGCGTTGGCCCTCATGTCCGACGCCACGGCCAGGGACATCGTGCCGCTCACCACGAAGGCCACCGCGAGCGTTGCCACCGCCGTCCCCCGCGCGACGACACCGGCCTCGGAGCGGGGGACGCCGGGGGCACCGGGGACGCCAGGGGCGCCGTCCCGACCGGACCCGGTCGGCAGCAGGGTCGACCCGAGGGTGGCGAACACGGCCGCCATCAGCCATATCGCGGCAGGCAGGAACGCCCGGACGGTTCCTAGACCCAGCAGGATCGGCAGCGCGCTCGCGCCGGACGCACCGGCGAGAGCGAGGATGGTGCCGCCGCGGTCCTGCACGGACATCGCCGTCGCCGTCGTCGTCGCCCACCCGCCGGCCTGGCCTTCCCGCGCGGCGCGCACGAGCCGCGGTAGCCACAAAGCGAGCAGCACGACCAGGACAGGCCCGCAGACCGCAAACCAGGTCAGCGTCCCGCGACTGATCATGTCGATCCCGCGCGCCACGAAGCTGCCGCTCTGCTCGTCGCCGCCGGCCCGGAACGTGGTGAAGCGGACCCAGAACCCCGGGGCGAGCATCTGGAGCGCGAATCCGGCGACGGAGGTGACGGCCCAGGCCCGCAGCCGGCGGTCCCGGGCCACCGAGCCCCCCAGCAGCCATGTCGCCACCACCAGGGCCGCGGTCGTGAACGAGCTCACCTCGTGCAGCAGGTGGGCGGCCAAGATGGCCACGCCGGTGGCGACGCACCACCCCCGGCCGGCCCGTTCCCCACGCAGGTGAGCGCCCAGACTCATCCCGACAGCCAGGGTGATCGCCGTCGGGACGACGTACGACACCGTCGACGACATCCAGAACAGCGCATCCCCGCCGAGCTGAGGGCACTCGGCGAGCGCGACGAAGACCCACGTGGCACCGAGCGCCGCCAGCGCCACGACAGCTCTCCGGGATGCCCTCACAGCCCCGTCTCGCCAGCCCAGGCGACCACGAACGGCCCACCACCACAGCAGCATCGCGACGACGGTGAACAGCACCGGCCCGAGCAATCGCCAGCCCCACGGCCCGGGCGTCAAGAGCGCCCGCACGAGCGCGTCGGAGGCGCGGCCGTTGACCGGCCATCGCCGCGTTGAGGTAGTCGTCGCCCTGCACCAGCCAGCTGCGGAAGACCACCAGCCAGTACGCGAGGTGGGCACCCCAGATCGCGACGAGCCAGGCCATGAGCATGGCGTCGTGGCGGGGCGGCAGGAGCGGAGCCGACTTGCCTCGGGCATGGACCACCAGCCGGTCGACCGCCCCTTTGGGCCGAAGCTCGTGCGTGCCGGACCTGGTCGCCGTAGCGCGGCGACCCACGCATGCTCCGGCGGAATCACCCTGGCTGACCGGCAGGTTCATCCCGGGCCCGATCATGTCGGTCACCCTACCGAGCAAGCACACGCACGCATGCAACGCAGGCCCGGGCTCGTGGACGGCGCGTGGACGAGTCCGGGATGACGCGTGGATGACGCGACCTCCGCGCGGGGATCAATCGGCGCGCCGGAAGCGTTGACACATCAGCGACGTGCACGTCCAGGCGCACCCAGAGGAGCAACCCCATGAATTCCCGCGAGAACCCCCGCGAGAACCCCCGCGACCCGGTCTCGCCGATCCCTCCGTATCACCAGGCCGACGGGCCTGAGGACCACGCGGATGATCAGAACGACAGGAATCACAAGAATGACAAGGACTACGAGGACGACGACCAGCCCGGTCGGCACGGGCCCATCCTGGAGGGTGTCGTTCTCGGCGGCCCCGGGGCCGGGCGTCCCGGTCCGTCGGATGCCCCGGGCGCGGGGCGTCCCGGTCCGAACGATCCGCGGATTCGTTTCGTACGCGCCGCGTTCGGCGGTCAGACCGACGGCCCTGGGGGCCTGTTCGGGTCTGGGGCTCCCGTCGGCACCCCCGGTCACGACGCAGCGACCGTGCCACAGAAGTCCCTCGTGCTCGCGGCCTCGCTGGCCGCGTTACTGCCCCCGCTCGGCGTGTTCTACGGGTCGTTTCTCGGGGCGTTCACGATGATCGTGCTCCTGCTGCCCGTCGGTTTGGCGGCCGGCGCCAAGGGGCTGTCCGTCCTGTGGCTGTTCGGGATCGTCTGGGCCGTGTATGGGGCGCACGCCACGAATCATCGTCGCCGGGTGTTTGCGCGCGCCCTCGGCCTCATCCCCTGACCGGCGCGAGGTGGCCCTCCGTCGACGCAGGGCGCCACGACCGGCCGCCACCTAGGGTGGTGCCATGAAGGCGATCACCATCCCCACACCCGGCGAAGGGCTCGACGCGCTCGTGCTCGCCGACGTTGAAGACCCGATCGCGGCCGACGGCGAGGTGGTGGTCGCCGTGGCCGCCGCCGGCGTCAACCGCGCCGACCTCTTGCAGCGACGCGGCTTCTACGCGCCGCCCCCGGGTGCGTCGGAGCTACCCGGCCTAGAAGTGAGCGGCACCATCACGGCGATGGGTGAGGGCGTCACGGGCTGGTCGGTGGGCCAGGAGGTCTGCGCGCTGCTGGCAGGCGGTGGATACGCGGACTTGGTGGCCGTCCCCGCTGGGCAGCTTCTGCCGGTTCCGGCGGGGGTGAGCCTGGTCGACGCGGCTGCGCTGCCCGAGGTCGCCTGCACCGTATGGTCCAACGTGTTCATGACCGCGCACCTGCGCCCCGGCGAGGTGGTGCTGATCCACGGCGGCTCATCCGGAATCGGGACGATGGCCATCCAGCTCGCGCGGGAGGTGGGCGCGATCGTCGCCGTGACGGCGGGGAGCGCCGCCAAACTGGACGCGTGCCGCACGTTCGGCGCGCAGGTGCTGATCAACTATCGGGAAGCGGACTTCGTGGAGGAGATCCGCGCGGCTACCGACGGGCGCGGCGCGGACGTGATTCTCGACGTGATGGGCGCCGCGTACCTGGAACGCAACCTCAAGGCTCTTGCCACCAACGGACGCCTGGTCGTCATCGGCCTGCAGGGCGGGACGAAAGGCGAGCTGAATCTCGGCGTGTTGCTGGCCAAGCGCGCAGCCGTCATCGCGACGTCCCTGCGTTCGCGACCCGACGACGAGAAGGCTGCGATCGTGGCCGCCGTCCGCGAACACGTCTGGCCGTTGATCGAGGCAGGGCGTGTCGTACCGGTCATCCAGGAACGCCTACCGCTGGCGCGAGCCGGCGAGGCGCACGGAATTCTGGAGGCGTCCCAGCACATCGGCAAGGTCCTGCTCACCGTCTCCTGACGCCAACCGAAGACGAGCGCCTCGCGGCGACACGCCGGACTGCCTGACGCGGTGGCGTCCCCGGACCCATACGGCGCGCCATGGCGACGCCACGCGAGCCACGACACCCACACGGTGTCCGTTCGTACGCATGGTCGATGGATCTCACCCGCCAGAACGACCGCGCCGCAGATCGCGGTGAGGAACAGATCACTCGAGCCGCGCTACTCCGATAGCGTGCTGAAGCAAATGACCTGCTCGCGCGCACGTGGCGCGGACAGGCGAAGACGGCGCAACAACCGGGAGGCGCAGTGACCCAGGAACTCCAAGCAGCTGGCCAAGCCACATCGGAGCCGACGAACGAGTCCCCAACGTTGGCCGCGCGACGCAAGGGCCCGCAGATGGAAATGCGGCACGCGCTGGCGAAGGGCCCGGTCGTCTCGCCCCCGCACACGGTGGACGGGTTCGTACGCGAGTTCCTCCGCGAGTTGAACTACGGCCAGGGCGTCGGGTTGTCGAGGTCGACGGTCAACGACCAGTACCTCGCGCTCGCGCGCACCGTCCGTCATTACCTGATGGCCGACTGGCTCGAGACCGGGCGGCGGCGACGCGTGTCCCACCCGAAGATGGTCGGCTACTTGTCGGCGGAGTACCTTCTCGGGCGCCAACTGGGCAACGCGCTGCTGTCCACCGACCTGTTCGAGATCGTCCGCGAGGGACTCGCCCAGTGCGGTCTGGACCTCGGTTTGCTGCGCGAACAGGAGCGGGAGCCGGGCCTTGGCAACGGCGGCCTCGGCCGCCTCGCGGCGTGCTTCGTGGACTCCCTCGCGACGATGGACGTGTCCTGCATCGGGTACGGGATCCGCTACGAATACGGCATCTTCGGCCAGACGTTCGTCGACGGCCGACAGGTCGAGGTCCCCGACAACTGGCTGGCGCTCGGCGGTCCGTGGGAGTTCCCGCACCCCGACCGCGCCGTCCAGATCCACTTCGGCGGCCACACCCAGAAGTACACGGGCGAAGACGGCGTCGAACGCAGCCGTTGGGTGCCTGGCTGGAACGTGCTGGGCGTGCCCTACCACTACATGGTCCCCGGCTATCAGAACGGCGTCGTCAACACGCTGCGCCTGTGGAGCGCCCGGGCGACGAAGGAGTTCGACCTCACCATCTTCAACGCCGGCGACTACGCGGAGGCCGTGCGGTCGCAGACGTTCGCCGAGAACATCACCAAGGTGCTCTACCCCGAGGACTCCACCCCGCAAGGCCGGGAGCTGCGCCTGCAGCAGCAGTACTTCTTCGTGGCCTGCTCGCTGAAGGACTACATCGACCAGACCCTCCCGGCAGATTTCGACATGCACCAGCTGCCGGACCAGATCATCTTCCAGCTCAACGACACCCACCCCGTCATCGCGATCCCCGAACTCATGCGCCTCCTCGTGGACGAGCGCGGCATGACCTGGGACGAGGCGTGGGGGATCACGAGGCTGTGCTTCGCGTACACCTGCCACACCCTCCTCCCCGAGGCGCTCGAGGTGTGGCCGGTCGAACTGCTGGGGCGCTTGCTGCCCCGCCATCTGGAGATCATCTACCGCATCAACGACGAGTTCCTCGAAGAGGTGCGCGAGCGCTTCCCCAATGATGAGCTGCGCATCAGCGGCATGTCGATCATCCAGGACCACCCCGGGCGGGCCGTGCGGATGGCCCACCTCGCGACCGTGGCCGCGACCAAGGTCAACGGCGTGGCCGCGCTGCAGTCCCAGCTCCTGCGCGACAAGGTGTTGCCGGCCTTCTCAGAGATGTGGCCTGAGAAGTTCACCAACGTGACGAACGGCATCACCCCGCGCCGCTTCGTCCGTCTCGCCAACCCGGCGCTGTCCAAGGTCATCACGGGAGCGATCGGCGTCGGATGGGTCACCCACCTGGAGCGGGTCGCGTCGCTGGAGCCGTTCGCCGAGGACCCGGAGTTCCGGGAAGCGTTCCGCGCCGCGAAGAACTCGAACAAGGCGCGTCTGCGAGCGCTGCTCACGAAGCGCGACGGCATCGTGCTCCCTGACGGGCACATGCTCGACGTCATGGTGAAGCGCCTGCACGAATACAAGCGACAGACGCTGAAGCTGCTGCACATCGTGACGCTGTACGAGCAGATCATTTCGGGCCGCGTGGATGTGAAAGACGTCACGCCGCGAACGTTCATCTTTGGGGCAAAGGCCGCGCCGGGCTACTTCATGGCCAAAGAGACCATCGCCCTCATCAACTCGGTGGGTGCCACGATCAACGCGGACCCCCGGGTGGATGGTCGCCTGTTTGTCGCCTTCCCGGCGAACTACGACGTCACCCTCGCGGAGAAGCTCATCCCCGCCGCCGACTTGTCCGAGCAGATCTCCCTCGCGGGTAAGGAGGCCTCGGGCACGGGCAACATGAAGTTCACGCTCAACGGCGCGCTCACGATCGGCACCGACGACGGGGCCAACGTCGAGATCCGCCAACTCGTCGGTGACGACCACTTCTTCCTGTTCGGGATGGACGAGCCGGAGGTCGCCGCCATGCAGGCCACAGGGTACGTCCCAAGTAGCTTCTACGAGGCGAACGAGGGGCTCAAGCGGACCATCGACCTCATCGCGAGCGGGGCCTTCACGAAGGGTGACGGGGATCAGCCCGGCGCGGTCGTCGGGGATCTGCTCCACAATGACCGGTTCATGGTTCTCGCCGACTACCAGTCGTATATGGACGCGCAGGCCAGGGTGGAACGCGCCTACGCGGACCCCGAGCAATGGACCCGCTCGGCCATCCTCAACGTGGCCCGGGCCGGATTCTTCTCCTCGGATCGCTCGATGCGCGACTACCTCGACGGCATCTGGCACGCGCCCGCCGGACGCTGACGGCACGGCGGTCAAGGGCACCAAGGTCACGGGGCGGCGCACTCCCTGCACGGGGGTGCGCCGCCACGCTGTGCGCTCAGAACAGCTGGGGGCTCAGAACGGCGAGGGGTCAGAACGTACGCTGCGCGCTCGGCGACACGGTGAAGCCTCGACCCGTGAGCACGTCCACGCAGGTCACGCCTGCGAGCGCGACCGAGCACGATGCGGATCCGTTGCTGATGGCCCGACCGTAGGCGAGCCCGCTGAGCTCGCCGTGTTGCGGATCGCGGATCACCGGGTCACTCCCGCGCCGCAGCCAGGTCGCCTCCGCACCGTTCGCTGCCTCGCGAAACGCTGCCCCGTCGGCGCACCCGTACCCCGGCTGCCCGTCACGCAGAAGCACTGTGCTCGCAACGTCCTTGCCCGCCGCGTCCTTGCCCGCGCAGTCCTTCGGTGCGGGCTCAGGCGGCGTCCATTCCGGCGAGGTGACCTCGCAGGTGACGGACGCGCCGTCGATGAGGCACGCCGTGCTGCCGGTCGGGTCGACGAAAGCGACCTGCTGGCCCGCGGGCACGATCGAGGTGGCTCCAAGCGCGCGGCCACGATCGGTGGGGGTGAAGCTCATGACAGAGCCGCGCAGGGTCAACAGGTTCTCGTACGGACGCTGGTCTCCCCCCGACGAGTCGGAGGCCACCCACGCCACCTCCACCCCGCCATCCGCAGCCCGCCAGCTGGTGACCTGCGCGGCATCGGTGCGGCTCACATCGCCGAGCCTCACGGTGCCGAGCACCGTCCCCTCGGCTCCGACGACGAGGATCATCGACGGCCACGACCTGGTGCCGCCCTCGCAGCGGTACTCGGCGACGACCTCCTTGGCGCCGTCCCCGTCCACGTCGGCCAGGATCGGGGCGGTGGGCCCGGTCAGGATGAGTTCACCGCCGCCGGGCGGTGGCGCGCTCGGGGTCTGTTCGGCGCCGGCGGCGCTCGGCGATCCTGGTGTCGTGCTGACCGACCCTGATGTCGCGCCGCGCGTGAGAGTAGCGGAGGGGAGCTGGCAATACGGCGGCACCACGAGGGAAGCCAGGTCCTCCAAGGAGGCGTCAGGGGTGGCGGGTTGTCCGGTTGTGCCCGACGTCGGGGACGCGCTCGGCGAACTGATCCCTGGCGTCGTCGTCGTGGAGGACGGCCCGAGCGTGATCGACCCGCAGCCGGCCGCCGCGGGGCCGACCGCGGCCAGGAGCAGCGCCGCCGCCGCCCGTGTTCTCCTCATCCGTACGCTCCCTGCCGTCGCAGCGCTTCGAAGCCCTCCGGCGCTCACGCCATGCCGGGCACGACCGGATGGCTCCAGGATGGCCCCGGCGCAAGACGCACGGCTTCACGGTAGGAGTCCTGCCGCGCAGCGTCCAGCCGCCGCGCGGCAACGGCCGGTCGACATGAGTGGCCCCACATCGAAACGCCCACCCTGCCACAATGCGCACAGTGTCCGGCGGCGTGCCGGCTCCCCACCCCGGGGAGCACGCTCGGCGCCGCCCGTCGGAGGTTATCGGATGGTTTTCTACGCTCGCGCACCCCGTCGCGTCGCCGTCCAAGTGTTCTGGGACGTGCTCACGATGGCCTGGATGGCGCTGTGGGTGGCGACGGGTCGCTGGGTGAGCGAGCTGGTCGACGCGCTCGCCGCACCGGCGACCGCGTTGGCGGGGGCCGGCACGCGCTTCGAAGAAGCCGCGCGGTCGGCCGCCGACCGGATGGGCGAGGCGCCGCTCGTGGGCGATCGGCTGCGTGACGCGATGAATCTGGTCGCCGAATCTGGGACGCAGACCTCGACCGCGGGTACGGATCTCGCGGGCACCATCCACCACGTGGGGATCGCGCTGGGGGTGACCGTCGCGGCGGGGCCGATCCTGGCATGGCTGATCCCGTGGCTGGGCGTACGGGCGCGATTCGTGCGGCAGGCGCGCGACGTACGGCAAGTCGCGGCGGTCGATGTGGACGGCTCGCTGTTGGCATTACGGGCGCTGGCACGCCGTCCCTTGCGGGAAGTGACGGCCATCGGCGCGGACCCGGCCGGGTCGTGGCGCCGCGGCGATGCGGCGGTGGTGCGTGCCCTGGCGGACTTGGAGCTGGCGGAGGCCGGGCTTCCACCGCGGCGCGCCCAGAACGCCGGGACAGGTGAGCGATAACCCACTCCATCGACCCCTGATCTGACGGCTTCCCACGTGGGGGACGCGTTCTAGCGGCGAACGGCGAGAACGCTCGGCGCCATGCTCGCCTCGGCCGCGCTCGTTGGCGGCGACCGAGGCGAGCTGGGGTCAGTTGCTGAAGGTGTCCTTGACGTTCTCTCCGGCCTTCTTGGTGTCGGCCTTGGCTTGGTCGGCCTCGCCTTCTGCCTTCAGGTCGTTCTTGTCGGTGGCGTCACCGGCCATCTCCTTGGCCTTCCCGGCGAGGTCTTCGACAGCGTTCTTGGCCTTGTCTGCGATACCCATGGATTCTCCTGTGTAGAAGGGGTGGAGCTGATGGTTGACGCCGGGTCAGCTGACCCGGTCCGTGGGGCGTCCGTGGCGCGCCACGGTGAGCTGAACGCTGCACCGCAGGTCGTTGCGACCGAGGACGTGGGCTAGTTGGGCGGAGACCAGATCCGCCTGCTCGGCGATGGTCGAGAGGTCGGCCTCCGGCTCGATGGTGGCGTCGATCTGGGCGACGATCTGCCCGCGGTCGCGGTTGACGCGGCCTTTGGCGCTGCGCACTCCGAGGGTGTCGGCGAACGTGTCGGCTGCGGCGTTGGCGACCTTGCTGGCGTCGACCCCGAGCATGCCGCCAGCGCCGGAACCGGTGAGATTGAGCCGCGTGACCTTGGTTCTTGACAGGTGGGCCGCCATCCATCGTAGGCCGATCAGGATGAGCAGCACCCCCACGACCGCGCTGGCCCAGGGCCACCAAGCCATCATGACGAAGTCCTGGAGCGGTGCGGTGTCGCTGCGATCGGCGAGCGAGCTCTCGCCGGTCCACCACCACACCCCGAGGGCGCCACCCGCGATGAGCACCGAGGCCACGATGAGTGTGGCGAAGCGATCGAGGGCGAGAGTCGTCTGGCTGATCATGTGAGGTCCCCGTTCCTGATGCTGACACTCACCTTCGGGGCGGGTTCGAGAGCCTCGAGGCAGGGAGCCAGGCGCTCGCGCAGCGTGTCGCTGAGGGCGGTGTTGCGTGCCTTGGGTTCGAGGGTGGTGGCGGTGACCCTCAGCCGGTTGCCGCTCGCGGCGGTGTTGACGTCGGTGATCCCATCGATGCCGTCCAGGTGGTGGTCGGCCAAGCGAGCCAGATCCCGGGTCCGCAGGTACACCCCCGTGGTCGCGCGTACGGCGAGCGTCTTACGCGGGCGCCGCCGAAACGCGATCAATAACAAGAGTATTCCGACTATCGCCGCGATGACGAACACCACGAGCATCCAGTCGGCGGGGGTCACACCGTCAAGGCGGGTCAAGACCCACGTGGTCCACGATGTCCCCGTGGTCGCCCCGGAGCGGACCAGCGCCTCCTGGATGCCCACGACCCCGAGGGCGATGAGCCCAAGCGCGAGCAGGAGGGCGACCAACGGCGCAGGGCCGGTGCCGACCGGTGCTTTGGCAGCGGTCATCGCTGACCCGGCGCGTGCCGTCGAAGTCCCGGGCGGCCCCACCGGAGGTGTGGGGGTGGACGTGACGGCGGGCTCAGTCTTCTGCGAGTTAACGCTCATCGGACCCTCCGGTCATCTGCCTGGGGACGGATGACGTCGGCGATGGTGACGTCGACTGCAACGACGGTGACCCCGGTGAGATGGGTGACCCGCTCGCTCACGCGGTCCCGCACCTGGGCGGTGACCTCAGGCAAGGACGACGGCCAGGCGGCCGCGACCTCGACGTCAACGCGGGCACGTCCACCGGCCACCTTGGCCGTCGCCGTGGGGAGGTTTCGGTACAGCTGGGTCCACCCGGCGCGGGAGTCGGTGACCTGCCCGATCTCGCGGGCCGCGATGGACGCGACCCGCTCGACGACCTTATTCGCGATGGTCAAGGTCCCGCGCTCCTCAGGGCCCTTGGGGCCCTTGGGGACATTGGGCGGGCTCGTGGGGCCGACGTCAGCCACGGTTGCGCCTGCCCAACAGGGCAGAAAAGTCGACCTCACCGTCGAACTGAGCGCCCACGAGGTAGCCGACGGTACCGAGCACCACCGCGATGAGGAAGCCCATGAAGCCGCCTGCCGCGGCCGCGATGGCCAGCAGCAGCCCGGCAAGAAGCCCGATGGTGGAAGTAGTCATGGTGTATCTCCTGGTATCAGCGCCCGGAAAGGGCACGGTTTGGGCGTGCGGATGGTTCGATGACCGGCGTTGCGACGCGCCCGGGGGACGGGATCCGGCTGTGTACAATCCGGATTCCGCCGCCCAGCCGTTGCCCTGGGCGAAGCGCTTCACGGGTTCCTCCTGCGTGGCGCCGCCAGTCGGCTACACGGAGAAAGAGTTGATGAAGGACATTCGCATCGCGTCAGCTTTGGTCGACGTCCTCGATGAACACCTGGACCTCGGTACCGACCAACGGTTGCACTGCGGCACGGATGGCCGCTGCGGTCGCCGGGAGGGGTGCTGTCATGTCTGCCACGACATGCACCTCGGTGACCGATTCGGCGATGCGGACACCGGTCACCTTGCGGCCTGGCAGGTAGGTGGCCACCTCACCGAAAACGCCGGCGTGCAAGTCGCTCACCCCTGGAACCGACCTGGTCGTTGAGGCGACCAGGTCGGCCATGTCAGAAAGGTCCGCGGGTTCCAGCCGCCCTGCTGTCCGCTCCATCACTGAACGCGGGGGTCGCCGTCGGGGTCGTCCTGGTCCTGGTCGTCGGACTCAATGTGGACGTCTTGCACCTCGATGTTGACCTCGGTCACCTCGAGCCCGGTCATCCGCTCGATCGACGCGATGACATTGCGGCGGATCCCGGCGGCGAGGTCCACGATCGCCACGCCGTACTCGGCGACGAGCTGAATGTCGACGGCGGCCTGTCGCTCCCCCACCTCGACCGAGATCCCCTGCGAATGGTTGGTGCTCGACCCGGGAATCCGCTCCCGCAGGGCACCCACGGCGCGCGCGGTCCCCCCGCCGAGGTCGTACACGCCCGAGATCTCGTTGGTCGCGATGCCGGCGATCTTCGCCACCACCGTGTCTGCGATGGTCGTGCGACCGTCGGAGGTCGCGAGCTCACCGGTCGATGGCTGCTTCTCGTTGCTCTTATTGGTGGTGCTCACAGTCGAATCCTTCGGTGTGGAGGGAGTTGTTGTCACGACAGTTAGACGCGGCAGCGGCCACATCCTCACGCGGATGTGACCCAACTCATATTTTTGTTGCGGTCGCGACTCCGTCGCGCCAGGCCCTAGGCTCACCAAGACACCCTTAAGTGGCACCGAAGGAGCGATGGGAGGCGTGGTGACGACGCCGTCCCAGCGAACAGGCTCCGATGCGGCCCTCGCCCGTCGCGCCGGCCTCGGCGATGCCGCGGCCTTCTCTGAACTCTTCGCACGCCATTTCCACCCCACGTTCCGTTACGCCCTGCACATGCTCGACGGCGACGAGCATGTCGCCGAGGACGCCGCACAGGACGCCTGGCTCAAAGCCTGGCGACACCTTCCCGACTTTCGAGGCGAGTCCGGGTTCCAGACGTGGATCTTCCGGATCATCGCGCGCCAAGTGACCGACAGCCGCCGCCGGAAGCGACCCGTCGTGGTCGACCCCACGCTGCTCGAGCCCGTGAAAGCGCAGAGTCACGACGTCGACCCGGAGCGGCGTCTCGCCAATGTCCAGCTGTGGCAAGCCTTGTCATTGGCGCTGAGCGAACTACCGTGGCGCCAAAGGGCTAGCTGGCTGCTTCGCGAGTTCGAGGACTTGTCCTATGAGCAGATCTGAGTCTCACCACGGCGTACCTGCACTCCGCCACGGAGCAGCTACGAGGGCGATCGCGACGGCGCGCCGTCGCGATCGCGGACAACGTGCTCCGCAACGCGCTGCGGTCCAGCAGACGTTCGTTGCCGATCCGGGTCGCGGCCCCCCACGAGTACGTATGGATCAGCGACCGAGTCCTCATCGCCCTGCTCCGATGCGACATCGACGCCGCCCTGCGGGGCTCCGCTGTCGGCCGCATCCGCCTGGTCGTCGATCGCGACCAGGCCCTGCGAGAAATGACCGTCGAGCTCTTCGTCCAGTACGGACAGGTCCTGATCGACGTGGCCGATGAAGCTCGGACCATCGCGCACCGCGTCCTGTCGCGCGTCCTCACCGGCCCAGGTGAGGTTGCTATCCAGGTGATCACCAGCCACGTCCACGTCAGCGACGTCACCATCGGCAACCCCCACCTCGTCGACCCGACCGACGAAGCTCGTCACTGACACCAGCACTTCTGCACCCTCTGGGTCTCGATGCCGTCACGAGCTCTGACGTCGTGCCACCTGACGCCGCGAAAACCAACGACAGCGGCACCACGAGGCGTCGCAACCCCAGACGAACGTGACGCAATCAACCTTAGATTAAGTTCCTGACACCTTGCGCACAGGAACTTAATCCACCAGGATCATACCTATGACCGTAGCTGATCTCGCTTCTGCCAGAGATACAGCCTTGCAGTTTGAGCTGGAGGACGTCGCCGGCTGAGCGCCGGCGCCGACCAGACGGCCGCCCGACACGGCCGTCCAGCGCAGCACCCAAGGGGTCGGGTCACGCAAAACTCTGCCAGCCACGCATAGACGCTGCCGCCGGCTGGCAGGCCAGGCACGTCAGGGGCGGGTGATCGCGCCCCCGCCCCTGACGTCATCTTGACAAGGCGAGCAGAGCCCAGTGTGGTGTCCCGGTCCGGCGTACCGATCAGGCGCTCGTGCCGGGGGCGGGGGCCGGAGCGTCGGCGTCCTGGCCAGTCCAGGCGTCACCGGTGAGCCGGCCGGCTCTGGCGTCGATCACGTGGATGACCAGGAAGACGATCACACCGAAGACACTGCCCACGATGATCGAGGCGAACGTCGTCTTGTCGCCCCAGGCTTCCCAACCGACTCCGACGACGGTGCCGACGATGATCGAGACCAGGCCGGCGCGCCGACTGGTCCGGTTCCAGACGAGGCTGAAGATGAACGCGGCAAAGGGTCCCGCCGAGCGCATCGTGAACGCGAAGACGAGCAGTGGGATGATCTGCTGGCTCCACAGCGAGATCCCGATCGCGCAGGTGCCGACGAGCAGCACCACCAGGCGACTCAGCTTCAGTTCCGCCTCGTCCCGCAGCGGCGCCTTGACGATTTTGGGGTGCAAGTCCTTGACATAGATCGTCGCGGCGCCCAGCAGATCGCCAGACGCGCTCGACAGGGTCGCCGACATGACCGCCGAGAGCAGCAGCCCCGCCATGACCGGTGGGAGCAGGTTGACCGCGGTGGTTGCCAGCGCATTGTTCTCGGCGATGCCAGGGAACTCGGCGAGAGCCACCAGCCCCAAGATCGCGGGAATGAACGCGTACAGGCTCATCAGGACGCCGCACAAGATCGCGGCCTGGACCGCGACGCGCGGGGTCCTGGCCGAGTAGAAGCGCTGCACGGCCTCCTGGCCGGTGGAGAACGTCATGAAGTAGAGCACGACGAGCCCGACAATCGTCGGCCAACCCACCCTGGTGAACCCCAGCTGCCCCTCGGGGAGCCGATCCACGACCGAGCCCCAGCCGCCCGCGGCGGAGATCGCGAACGGCAGCGCGAGCGCGAAGCCACCGACGATCACGAAGAACTGCACGAAGTCGGTGAGCGTCACCGACCACATGCCGCCGAGCCAGGTGTAAAACACGACCGCCACCCCGGAGGCCAGGATGGCCTTCCACGTGTCGATACCCGCCAGCGTCGAGATGATCGTGGCGGTGGCGGTGATCTGGACGGCCGCGAGCGCCATCACCGCGAATCCGCCCAACAAGGCGGTGATCGTCTGGCTGGCCGGACCGTACCGCCGTCCGATGACCTCCGGCACCGTCGTCGCCATGGAGCGCCGCATCGCAGGCGCCACGAACGACACGAGCAGGATGCCGATCCCGGAGGCCATGACGTACCAGCCGGCAGACAGACCCCAGCTGCCGTACGCCTTCGACGCGACACCGACCGAGCTGCCACCACCGATCTCCGTTGCGGCGAGCGTCCCGGCCGTCATGAGGACTCCGAGGCGACGGCCGGCCAGGTGGTAATCCTCGGTGTTCTTGATCTTGGTCCGCGCGTACAAGCCGATGCCGACCATCGCGGACATATACACGATCATGATGAGAACAACGACCGACATGGCGGTCCCCTAACGTTCTTCGTGGGGTGAGCACGACAGGCGCGCAGCTGTGAGCGGCGGCGCCGCGACCACGTTACGCCGCGGATGAGCTGCGTGAAGCAGCTATTGTCACGCTATGACCCTGACCGTGATCGACGGTGCGCACCTGCGTCGCTGCGTCGAATTGGCTCGGCGGGCCGTAGATGCCGGCGACCAACCATTCGGGTCGCTGCTCGTCGGGCCGGCCCCGGAACAGGCCGAGGAGCTGCGGCGGCTCCATCTGCGACGTTTCCTCGCTCCGGTTGATCCGTCGTCCTGAGCCGCCGCGACCTCCACGTCTGTCGCCCATCGACCCGGACAGCCAACATGTGCCGCATCCTCGCCTTCGCCGCGCCGACCGACTCGACGTTCAGCTCCGTGCTCGGCGAACAGACCTGCCTGCAGTTCCAGATGCTGGCCCGCATCCACGGCGACGGTTGGGGGGCGATGTGGCTGGCGAACGCGATCGGTGGAATGACGCTGCGACGCTTCCGCGCCGGCCACAACGGTCGGTACGACGAGGGTCTGCGCCGCGCGCTTGCCGTGCCCGCGGCGCGGGCCGGGGTCGTGCATCTGCGGATGGCGACGGGCGGTCTGACCGTGCAGGTGTCCAACAGCCACCCCTTCGTCGACCGAGGAATCGGCCTGGCGCACAACGGCACGATCTCGCCCGTGGCGGACCTGCGCGAGCTGCTCGCGCCGGAAACGCTGGGCCGTCTGCGCGGGACCACGGACAGCGAGATGTATCTCGCCCTCGTGACGGACCGGGTACGCGCCGGGCTGAGCTTCCTGGACGCGGTCCGGGCCAGTGTGGCTCTGCTGCGCGAGGTCTTCCCGACAGCCAGTCTCAACGCCGTCTTGCTGGACCGATCTCACATGGTTGTCGTGCATTCGTCCACGCACGCTCATGTGCCGACCGAGAACTTCCACGGTCGACTGCTCGCGGGGGAGGACTTGCCGCCCCAGCACGACGCCGGCTATTACCTGATGCGCCGCCTCCGTGGCCCCGACGGGACGCTCGCGTACGCCTCATCGGGCTTCGACCAGGACGGTTGGGAGCTGTTGCCGCCCGACTCGATCGCGATCGTGGACCTCGCGGAGATATCGGAGACGATCGAGCCGGTCGCCCTCCTCGGGCAGGCGCGGCGCGTCCCAGGGCCAGCGCGGTGCATCCCTAGGCAGGCAGCGCCCCCGGATCACGCGCCCCCTGAAAGCGACCACGGGTGAGCGTGGCCTCGCTTCAAGGCAACGCATCGCCCGGTCCTGAACGCGTCGGGGTCAGGGCTTGGCGAGCACGGCGCAGGCGATGCGCGCGCCGGCGTCACCGGCCTTCTTGCTCTCCGCGTCGGCACCGGTGCCGGCGTAGCGGGTCGGGATGTTCGCGTAGTTGTCGGGCATGGCGTGGACGATGAGGCTTGTGCCATTGGAGCCGGTGAGCAGGTCGGGCGTCAGCCGTGACGTGATGGCGACGAGCGAGGCGGTGCCGTCTTCGCCGATCTCGAGCGACGGCAGGTCGCCGGCGTGATCAGGGTGATCGGCGCCGCCTCCGGCGAGGTGCCCACCCGCAGACAGGAAGTCCCCCGTCTTCGAGGTGTCCGTCGGGTCCGGCGAGTTGGGCTCGCACTTGCCGACCGAGTGCACGTGTAGGCCGTGGAAGCCCGCCGGCAGCCCGCGAGCGACGACGCGCACCTCCATGCCGTTCGGCGCGGTGGCCGGGTCGGCTGACGTCGCCGACGTCGCCGAGGTTGCCGACGTGGACGAGGTTGCCGACGTGGACGAGGTCACCGACGCACTCGCCCCCGAATCGCCGGTCGGCGTCGAGCCCTCAGCGGCCGCACGGATCTCGACGGTACCGACCTCCTTGCCACCGGTGTCCTTCAGCGCGCCGGAGACGACCGGCGCGATCGCCGGAGCCGCGCTGTCAGTGGCCGTGGTCGTGGCGCTGGTCTCGGTCGACGCGCCGGTCGTGCTGGTCGTGCTGGTCGTCGTCGCCGCCGCGGGCTCGCTGGTACCGGACGAGCAGGCCGCGAGCAGGCCGGCGGCGGCGAGCGCAGACAGGGCGAGCAGAGGCCGGGAGGTGCGGGAGGTGCGGGCGGTGCGAGGCATCGATGGCTCCTTGGTGGGGTCGGGCGCCGCAAGAATGCCCCCACCCTGAGGGACGCCGGCCCGAGGCGCAACCCGGGGCCATCGGGATGACTTGGGCGACACGGCCACCCGAGCGACACCCGGGCGCCACATCGCCGCCCGCCAACCTTCGACACCCCAGCGTCAACCCGGTGAACGCGCGAACCCTCCCGCGGCACACGTCCGTACCGGAGAATGGTCGCAGGGGTCGGTTGCGCATGTCACGCGCACCTCATGTGGTGAGCGACCATGTGGTGGGCGACGCGTCCGCTGCGCGCAGGCGGCGCCCATCCGATCCGCGCCGACGACCCGGCGCAGACCCACGAAGGGACAACCAGTGTTCTGTTATCAGTGCGAGCAGACCGACCGCAGCGGCGTCATCGGGGATCGTGCCAACCTCCTCGCCGGGTGCGCCGGCCACAAAGGCAACTGCGGCAAGGACGAGACGACGGCGGGCCTGCAGGACCTTCTGATTTACGTCACGCTGGGCCTCGGTCAGTACGCTCACCGGCTGCGCGCGCTCGGCAAACCGGACCCGCAGTACGCCTATGACGCCTCGTACTACTTCTTCACGACACTGACCAACGTCAACTTCAACACGACCAGGTTCGTCACCCTCATCACCGAGGCGACGAAGAAGCGCGACGCCGCGAAGGCCGCGTACGACGCGGCGTGCGCCGAGGCCGGCCAGATTCCCGAACCGCTGCGCGGACCGGCCACCTTCGAGACCGCCACGACCACGAACGCGCTGATCGAACAGTTCAGCGTCGCCGCCGTCGACCGGGAGCTGGACGAGGTCGGCGCGGACGTCGTCGGCCTGCGGGCGCTCAATCTGTACGGGCTCAAGGGCCTCTGCGCTTACGCTCACCACGCGCACGTGCTGGGCTACCGCGACGAAGTGGTCGACGCCGGCGTCGAAGAAGCGCTGAACTTCCTGGCCGACCCACCCGCGGACGTGGACGAGCTCCTGGCCCACGCCATCACCATCGGCGAGGTGAACCTGGCGGTCATGGCTATGCTCGATGCCGCCAACACCGGGGTTTTCGGCACGCCCACGCCGACCGCCGTACGGGTCACCCCGCGTGCAGGTCACGCCATCCTTGTCAGCGGCCACGACCTCGGCGACCTCCAAGCCATCCTGGCGGCGACGGACGGGCAGGGCGTCGACGTCTACACCCACGGCGAGATGCTGCCGGCGCACGGGTACCCGGGGCTGCACGCATACCCCCACCTGGCGGGCAACTACGGCGGCGCCTGGCAGGACCAGCACCAGGATTTCGGAGCGTTCCCCGGCCCGATCGTGATGACGAGCAACTGCCTCATCGAGCCGCAGCCAGGCTACAAGCGGCGCATCTTCACCCTCGGCCCGACCGGTTGGCCGGGCGTGCGGCACCTGGAGCACAAGGACCTCGACGTGCTCGTGAAGGCCGCCAAGGCGCTGCCAGGTTTCAAGGAGGACGCGCCGGAACTCCTGGTGACGACCGGGTTCGCGCGCGATGCGGTGCTCGACCACGCGGCGACGGTCGTAGACGCCGTGAAGTCGGGTCAGATCTCCCGCTTTTTCGTCATCGGCGGCTGCGACGGCGCCGTGCCGGGCCGCAACTACTACACGGATGTCGCGACGAAAGCCCCCGAGGACACGGTGCTGCTCACGATGGGCTGCAACAAGTACCGCTTCAACAAACTGGAGTTCGGTACCGTCGCCGGCCTGCCGCGGCTACTGGACTGCGGGCAGTGCAACGATGCGTACTCCGCGCTGCGGATCGCGATGGCCCTGGCAGAGGCCCTCGACTGCGGCGTCAACGACCTGCCGCTGTCGCTGTTCGTGTCCTGGTTCGAGCAGAAGGCGGCCGCCGTGTTGCTCACGATGCTCGCGCTGGGGCTGCAGAACATCCGCCTCGGCCCAACGCTGCCCGCCTTCCTCACCCCCGCGGCCATGCGGGTGCTGGTCGAGCGGTTCAACCTCAAGGCCAACGGCGACCCGACCCGCGACCTGGAAGAAGCGATGGCCGGCCGCTGAGCGCACACGTTGCCACAAGGCACCCGTCACCACGGATTGAACACTGAGGAGCAAAGAATGACCCAGACGTCCGAGCAGCTGACCGGCGACACCCACACGGTGATGCTTACGACCACCGACGGGGTGGTCAAAGACATCGAGGTCGCCGACGGCCAGACGGTACTCCAGGCCGCGTACGAGGCGCAGACGATCCTGCCCGCCCTCTGCCTGCATGGGTCGTGCGGGGTGTGCCTGGGATCGGTGACGTCCGGCGAGTACGCGCACGACGAGTACTCGCCGGAGGCGATCGGCCCGCTCGCGGGGGAGGGCGCGGCGCTGCTGTGCTGCACCCGGCCGACGAGCGACATGGCCGTCTCGCTGCCGTACGAGTCCAGCCGCATCGTCGACTCCGCCCCGCCGACCCGCGAGGCGACGATCACCGGGTTGGACCGGGTCAGCCAGTGGGTGTGGCGGATCCGCATGACGTTGACGCCGGACGACACGTACGGCAGCGCGGCCGAGTTCGACCCCGGCCAGTACATGCAGATCCTGCTGCCCGGCAGCGAGCAGTGGCGCACCTATTCGCTGGCCAACATCGGCAACTGGGACGGCGAACTGGAGTTCTTCATCCACCAGCAACAGAGCGGCCTCGTGTCCGACTGGTTGCGCAGCGAATCGGGGGCGCTCGGTGACGTCGTGACGGTCCGCGGGCCGTCAGGCGCGTTCCAGCTCATGGAGAACGGGACGCGTCCGCGTTGGTTCATCGGCGGCGGAAGCGGCCTCGCGCCGCTGTTGTCGATGGCTCGTCGGATGGCTGAGTGGGGCGAGCCTCAGGCGGTGCGGATATATCTCGGCGTGAACACCGTCGAGGACGTGTTCTGCCTGAACGAGCTCACGGAGATCGCCGACCAGCTGGCCGACGTGGAGATCCGTATCTGCGTGTGGAAGCCCGAGGGCGACCTGCCGGAGAGCGGGCACGACAAGATCGCGTACGTGCAAGGCACTCCAGCCGAGACGGTCGGCGCGGCGCTGGCGACATTCCCCGCGCCGCCGGACATGTATGCGTGCGGGCCCACCCCGATGGTGACGGCGCTGGAAAACGCCCTGGCCCACGCGGCAGTCTCTCCCGACTTCGTTCTGATGGAACGCTTCTCGTAGAGCGACCCCGACCCCGACCCGACGAGAAAGGGGCGGCGCTGCCCCGTCCGGCTGCACCGCCCCTTCCCTCGTTGTGTGCTTGTCAGGGGATCGAAGTGCCCGGCTCGTCGTGGCCCGGACCGCCGGTTGTCGAGTCGAACTCGCCAAGGCCCGGGTCCGGATTGGCCGCCGCAGCGTCACGCGCGGCGTCGTACGCTCCCTCGTGACCCGGCTGCGCGACACCGCCGTCGTCCTCCCACAGCGCGTCCTGCGGGCCGCCGGCTGACTCCCCGTCGGCTCCGTCCGACGTGTCGGTGTGCCCGGGGCGGGTCTTCTCGACCAGGTCGACGCCCTTGGCGGCCTGCGACTTGGCTCCCTCGATCTTGGAGGTGAACTTGCCGCCGGTCTTCTCGTCGACCACCTTGCTGGTCTTGTCGATGGCTGAGTCGATCTTCTCTCGGTTGTCGTGGGCCAGCTGGCCGGCCTTGCGCCCTGCCTGCTTCGCGGCCTTCACTCCCTCTCGGGCTGCGCTCTCGGCGGCTTTCTGCAGGTCCTGTAGGAAGCTCATGGCGAATCCCTTCTGAGTACGGGGGGGCTCTCACATCATCGTGCGGGCTTGGTCAGCCCTTTGGGCGGACGTATCCCACGAGATCCGGCGAGCCACAGTTTCGGTCGACAGACTCGCGGCCCGCCATCCTGGCAGTGTCTTACCCTCTTGCGCGCACCGTATCCACCGGCGGCCGCATCTGTCAGGCAACTCACACCCCATCCCTACCCGCGCCCCGACCCGCACGGCCACGTAGGCGGCGCTCACACGTACGCGCTCAGTCGGGTCATCGCGTCGTCGATGTCGTCCGTACTTCCGGCGAAACTCAGCCGGACATACCGGTGTCCGCGAGACGTGTCGAAGTCCGCGCCCGGGGTGAGCGCTACGCCCGTATCAGCCAGCACCCGGGCTGTCCATGCCATCGAGTCATCGGTGAGATGGGACACGTCGGCGTAGAGATAGAACGCACCGTCCGGGGGCGCCATCTTCGTCAGCGCGAGTTCGGGGGCCCGGCGCAGCAGCAGGTCGCGGTTGACGGCGTACCGTGCCACGTGGCGGCGGAGCTCGACCTGCGCTTCCTTCGTGAACGCCGCCACGGCGGCGACCTGGCAGATCGCCGGCGCGCAGATGTTGAGGTTGCCCACGAGCAACTCGACCGGCCGCACCAGCGCCCACGGGAGAACGAGCCACCCGACCCGCCACCCGGTCATCGAAAAATACTTGCTCATCGACCCCACCAGGACACTGCTGGTCGAGGTCTCCCAGGCGCTCGCGACGGCCGCGCCGTACGTCACGCCGTGGTAGATCTCGTCGCTGATCAGCAGCGTCCCCTGCGTCTGGCACCAGCGCGCGATCGCCGCCAGCTCACCAGGGTCGATCACCGTGCCCGTCGGGTTCGCGGGCGAGGCGATGATCAGTCCCGCGGGCGGTTCTCCCAGGTCGTCCGCCACCTGCTCGAGCAGCGCTACCGTCGGCTGGAACCGTACCCGCGACCCGCAGTCCACCTCGACCACGCGGCAGCCGAGGGCGGCGAGCGTGTTGCGGTACGCGGGATAGCCGGGCCGAGCCATCACCACCGCGTCCCCGGCGTCGAACGCGGCCAGGAAGAGCGCCGTGAAGGCGGCGGAGGACCCGGTGGTCACCACCACCTGGTCCGGATCCACGCTGACCCCGTACGAGCTCTCGCAGTGCGCCGCGATCGCCTGCCGCAGCGGCAGGATCCCCACGGCGTCGGTGTACCCGAGCACCGCACCGTCGGCGAGAGCGCGCGCCGCAGCCTCCCGGACCGCCCGGGGCGCCGGCGTCGAGGGTTGCCCCGCGCACAGCGTGATCACGTCGCCGCGGGTGGCGGCTCGCTCGTTGGCAGCCTTCAGAAGCTCCATCACGTGGAACGGTTCGACCCGCCCCCGTCGCGAGAGACGCACCCGACCCGACCCGCAGTTTCGCCCCTCATCGCCGCCCACGGCTCCATTCTGCCGTCCTTCGGGCACGGCCTCATCGGCAGGTTAGGATGAGTTCCGCTGCCCCGCGCACGCCGTGAGAACTCCGGCGTGAGGACGTCGGCGCAGCGGACGCACCGTCTCCGAAGATCTATCGCTCAGCGGAAGGATCGCACCCTTATGCCCACCACGGAGATCGTCCAGGCGCTCAACCAGCAGATGACCGACGAGCTGTACTCCTCCAACCTCTACCTGCAGATGTGCGCTTGGTGCCAGGCGGAGGGGCTGGACGG
>CAJDWP010000024.1_pt1 | contig 33653 bp, 32 predicted proteins | sample 7391631 | NCBI WGS metagenome assembly CAJDWP01 (sample SAMEA7055740, study PRJEB34461) | soil metagenome | biome: terrestrial ecosystem; feature: Peninsula; material: soil | place: Antarctica | collected 2016 | reverse complement strand
CCAGCGGTGTCACCTTCCGTGGCGCGGCCGTCGTAGAAGCCTGCTAGCAAGCGGCTGACCTCCTTGAACGTGGCGACTGTGTCCGCCCCGCGCGTCGGCGTGAGCGTCTGACCGGCCCTCAGCGCGTCGACCATCGCGATCACCGACTCCGGCGTCGCGTTGTCGAAGAACTCCCAGTTGGCCATCACGACGGGGGCGTAGTCGCATCCCGCGTTGCACTCGACCCGCTCCAGGGTGACCTTGCCGTCGGGTGTCGTCTCGTCGGTCCCGATGCCGAGGTGGGCGCTCACCGCGTCCCAGATCGCATCGCCGCCCATGATCGCGCACAGCGTGTTCGTACAGACGCCGATCGTGTACTCGCCGTTAGGGTGCCGCTTGTACTGCGAGTAGAACGTGGCCACACCGCTGACCTCGGCGGCCGTCAGCCCGATGGCCTTCGCGCAGAACTCGATGCCCCGCGTGGACACGTACCCGTCGATGCTTTGCACCAGGTGCAGCAGGGGGCCGAGGGCCGAGCGCTTCTGCGGATAGCGCGCGATGACCGCCGAGGCGTCCAGGCGCAGCTTGGCGAGCACGTCCGCGTCGTACGGCTCCGCGACCACCACCGGGTGGGAACCGTAGTTCGGCTGTTCACCGTGAGACATCAGCGGTCCACCCCTCCCATGACCGGATCGATCGAGGCGACAGAGACGATCGTGTCGGCGAGCGGGGCGCCCTCGACCAGCGCCGCGACCGCTTGCAGGTTGTTGAACGCAGGGTCGCGGAAGTGTGCCCGGTACGGGCGAGTGCCGCCGTCGGAGACGATGTAGCAGCCGAGCTCACCCTTCGGTGACTCCACCGCTTGGTAGGCCTGCCCCGCGGGGACTCGGAACCCCTCCGTCACCAGTTTGAAGTGGTGGATCAGGGCCTCCATCGAGGTCCCCATGATCTCTCGGATGTGCTCCAGCGAGTTGCCTTGGCCGTCGGAGCCGACGGACAGCTGAGCCGGCCACGCGATCTTCCGGTCGGCCACCATGACCGGCGCACCGTGCGAGGCCTTGAGCCGCGCGATGACCTGCTGGATGATCCGCAAAGACTCCCACATCTCCAGGAAGCGCACGCGCAACCGCCCGTAGGAGTCGGAGGAATCCCAGGTGGGCACCTCGAAGTCGTACGTCTCATAGCCGCAGTACGGCTCCACCTTGCGCTGGTCGTACGGCATCCCCGCGGACTTCAGCATGGGCCCCGTGATGCCCAAAGCGATGCACCCGGTCAGGTCGAGATAGCCCACATCGCACATGCGGCCCTTGATGATCGGGTTTTCCACCGTCAGATCCTCGAGCTCGTGAATCCCCTGGCGCAGGAGCGGGATCTCCTTGTCGAAGATCGACTCCCATCCCTGCGGAAGGTCCAGCGCCACCCCGCCCGGACGGATGTAGGCATTGTTCATCCGCAGTCCGGTGGTGGCCTCGATGAAGCGCAGCAGACGCTCGCGCTCCCGGAACCCGACCGTCATCACCGTGGTCGCGCCGAGTTCCATGCCGGCCGTCCCGAGGCAGACCAGATGGCTGGACAGGCGAGTCAGCTCCATCATCAAGACGCGGATCTCGCTCGCGCGGCTCGGGATATCGTCCGTGATGCCCAGCAGCTTCTCGATGGCCAGGCAGTACGCGGTCTCCTGGAACATCGGCGTCAGGTAGTCCATCCTTGTGCACAAGGTCGTGCCTTGCACCCAGGTGCGGAACTCCATGGTCTTCTCGATGCCGGTGTGGAGGTAGCCGATGCCGACGCGCGCCTCGGTGACCGTCTCCCCGTCCAGCTCCAAGATCAGCCGGAGCACGCCGTGGGTTGACGGGTGCTGCGGCCCCAGGTTGACGACGATGCGTTCGTCGGAGTGCTCCACAGCCTCCTGCGTCAACCGGTCCCAGTCGCCGCCTTCCGGGGAGAAGTCCCGACCGGATTCGGACTCGCCGGCTCCCGGCGTCGCCCGGAAGCCCTCGCGGGTGTTCTCGCTCGTGGACATCAGTTGTACGACCTCCGCTGGTCGGGCGGTGCCATGGTGGCGCCCTTGAACTCCACCGGGATGCCGCCGAGGGGGTAGTCCTTGCGTTGTGGGTGGCCCGGCCAGTCATCCGGCATCAGGATCCGGGTGAGGGCGGGATGGCCGTCAAAGATGATCCCGAAGAAGTCCCATGTCTCACGCTCGTGCCAGGTGATGGAGGGGTACGTCTCCACGATGCTGGGGATGTGCGGGTCGGCGTCGGGGCAGGTCACTTCAAGTCGCACCCGCCGGTTGCCGTGGGTCAGGGACAGGAGGTGGTAGACCGCGTGCAGCTCTCGCCCGAACTCTTGCGGGTAGTGGACGCCGTTGACGCTCATGCACAGCTCGAAACGCAGGTCCGGGTGATCGCGCAGAGTCCGTGCCACGAGCGGAAGCGCCTCGCGCGGGATGTCCAGCGTCATCTCGCCGTGGGCCACGACGACCTTGGCGACCGCGGAGGAGAACTCGGCGCCTTGCGCGACCAAGGCAGATTCGAGGGTGTCGGCCACGTCGTCGAAGTAGCGACCGTAGGGGCGCTCCGCGGCCCCCGGGAACAGGATGGGCGCAACGAGTCCCCCGTACCCGGTGGTGTCGCCTCCCCCCGTCGCCCCGAACATGCCGTGTCGCTCGCCACGCACCTCCGGCGCGTTCGCCGGGGTGGGTAGCCGTGCCCCGGGGTCATCGACCGGGTCTTTCGCGGTGCCGTCGCTCATGCCAGCAGACCCTTCTGCTCGATCAGCGGGGTGGCGTTGAGGGCGGCCTCCTCGGCCGCGCGGGCAGCCTTCTGACGGTTCAGCCCGATGGGGGTGGCGATCAACTGGTGGTGCAGCGTGATCAGGGCGTTGAGCAGCATCTCGGGTCTGGGTGGGCAGCCTGGTAAGTAGACGTCGACCGGCACGATGTGATCGACGCCCTGCACGATCGCGTAATTGTTGAACATCCCGCCCGAGGACGCGCACACGCCCATCGAGATGACCCACTTGGGCTCGGTCATCTGGTCATACACCTGACGCAGGACGGGCGCGAACTTCTGACTCACGCGGCCGGCGACGATCATGCAGTCGGCCTGGCGCGGAGTTGCCGCGAAGCGCTCGGAGCCGAATCGGGCGATGTCGTAGTCCGGCGTGCCCGACGCCATCATCTCGATCGCGCAACACGCCAGGCCGAAGGTGGCCGGCCAGATCGACGTCTTCAGCAGGAAGCCGATCGCCTGGCTCACCTTGGTCGTGTAAACCCCCTGGGGGTACTTCTCGGTGTCGATCATGTCAGTCCCACTCCAATCCGCCGCGACGCCACACGTAGGCGTAGGCGATGAACACCGTCAGCACGAAGAGCATCATCTCGATGAGCGCAAACAGCCCGAGCTTGTCGAAGGCGACCGCGAAGGGGAACAGAAAGATCGATTCCACGTCGAAGATGATGAACAACATCGCGGTCGTGTAAAACTTCACCGGGATCCGGCCCCCGGCGTGGGCCTGCGGGGATGGCTGGATGCCGCACTCGTACGCGTCCAGCTTCACCTTGTTGTAGCGCCGGGGTCCGACATAGGCGAACAGGAGCACCGACGCGAGAGCGAACCCGATGCCACACGCGAAGAAGAACAAGATCGGTAGGTAGGGGCTGCTCATCGTGACGCGCTCCCCTTTCGGTGGCTGGTACGGCGGTCGCGCCCGTTTCGGCTCCCATCACGCCAGCTGACGTGATCGGGAACCTGGACGGGCCTGAAGCGTCGATCCGAGTGTCTTGCGGGCCGCGATCTCCGGGCGACCCGACGGCATGGCGCCCCCACGCAAGACGGGAGGTGTTGCCGCCGCGCCTCCGACAAGACTGTCGAAGCCTCGACCCACGTCGCCATCCTAGTGAATCCCATCCCTGTTCACGCCGAAGGTGCGAGACGGGACAGGGCATTTATGAGGCGGTCATCCAGTCGCGAGCCCTTCGGCTCGGCCAGGTTGGCCATCCCCTTCATCAGCACCCGCATGAGCGGGGTGATCGGCAACCCGTACTTCACGCACCGCTTCATCACCTCAGGTCGGCCGATGAGCGCGGCGAACCCGCGGCCGAGCGCGTAGTAGCCGCCGAGGCGGTCGGAGATGACCTCGTTGTAGCTGGCCAGAACGCGATCGCGAGACGCGTCGTCGGTGCGCGTCCGGGCCTGGACGATGACCTCGGCCGCGAGTCGCCCGGCCTCCAGAGCGTAGTCGATGCCCTCCCCGTTGAAGGGGTTCACCATGCCGGCCGCGTCGCCGACGAGCAGCAGCCCGTCCGCCGACAAGGGACGGCGATTGAGAGCCATCGGCAACACGTCGCCTCGGATCGGTCCGGTCATCGTGTCGGGGCTGAACGTCCACTCATCGGGCAACGTGGCCACCCAACGGCGCATCACGTCGCGGTAGTCGACCTTGCCGAACGCCGGGGAGGTGCTGAGCATCCCGAGCCCGACGTTGACCGTGCCGTCGCCGCAGGCGAAGACCCATCCGTACCCGGGCAAGAGGATCTTCTTGACGCTCGGATCCTCGTGGGCGGCCGGGTCGTTCGTCGCCTGCGGATCCTCGGGCACCCACAGCTCCAGCCACGATTCCATGTAGTCGTCGTGCGTGCGGGTCGGAGAGTCGTAATACGTGCGCACGGCGACGCCCATCGGACGGTCGGTGCGCTTGGCGCGGCCCATCGACAACGACAGGCGACTGGAGTTGCCATCGGCGGCAACGACGATGGGGGCGCGAAAGCTGCGTACCTCGCCGGTGGCCCGACCGTCGCTGTGGTGCACCTTCGCCGTAACGCCCTCGATGCGTCCGTCCCCCGCTCGGATACTCCCCGTGACCGCCATCCCCTGCAACAGTCGCGCGCCCCGAGAGACCGCGTGCTCGGCCAAGAGGTGGTCGAGCATCATGCGCGGTCGGACCATCCCGTAGGGCGGGAAATGGTCCGTGTCCGGCCAATCGAGCTCAAAACGGCGTCCTCCCCCGACGATCCGGAGACCCTTGTTGCGGATCCAACCATCCTCCTCGCGGGTCGGGACGCCGAGCTGCGCGAGCTCGCGCACAGCGCGAGGTGTGAGGCCGTCGCCACAGACCTTGTCTCGGGGGAAGTGCGCCTTCTCCAACAGAAGGACATCAAGGCCCGCGCCGGCGAGATAGGCGGCGGCTGCCGATCCCCCAGGACCGGCTCCGACGACCACGACGTCGGCCGTCTCGTCGTGGCGACCCGCGCCGTCGGTGACGCCATCGGTGGTCGGGGTGGTCGGGGTGGTCGGGGTGGTCGAGACGGTCTCGAGCGAAACGTTCGAGGGAGCGTCGGTCACGGCAGCCTTCCTGGTCACGGTCGCCATCGACCCTACACGCCGTCCCGCGCGGGTCCAGCCGGCCAGCTGCGTCCGCGAGCGAGGTGTGGCGAGAACCACGCCCGCGCTCTGGCGGCGGGCCGGTGTGCATGCGGACTCAGACCTCAGGGGCGGGTGGCCCGGTGCAGCGCAACGATCCCTCCGGAGAGGTTGCGCCAGGCGACGTCCGCCCAGCCCGCCTGCGTGATGGCGTCCGCCAACTCCCGCTGGTCCGGCCACGCCTGGATAGATTCTGCGAGGTACACGTACGACTCGGGGTTGGCGGAGAACCGGCGTGCCAGCCGCGGGAACGCGGTCATCATCCACTCCACGAAGAACCGGCGGAACAGCGCGTTCGTCGGGCGAGAGAACTCGTTGACGATCAACCGCCCCCCGGGTTTGGTGACACGCGCGAACTCCGCGAGCGCCATCCGGTAGTCGCGGACGTTGCGCAACCCGTAGGAGATGGTCACCGCATCGAAACTCGCGTCGGCGAACGGCAGCCGCGCGGCGTCGGCGGCCACGAACGGTAGTTCCGGGTTGCGCCGACGCCCCTCGCGCAGCATCCCGAGGGAAAAGTCGACGGGAACCACGCGCACCCCGGCTTTAGCGAAGGGCAGCGACGAGGTCCCGGTGCCGGCCGCGACGTCGAGGACGACCTGACCGCTTCGGGCGTCGACCGCCGCGACGAGGGCGCGCCGCCACCAGCGCGCCACGCCGGCGGTCATCAGGTCGTTCATCAGGTCGTACCGCGTCGCGACCTGATCGAACATCGAGGCGACGTCGCGGGGATCCTTGTCGAGGCCGGCGCGGTTCACCCCCTTATCCTGTCATCTGGCCCTCAAGCAGTCCCACCGCGCGGGGGCCCGGCCACGGCACGGGCCCTCCACAAGCCTTAACCTGAGGTCGCCATGTCGAAGCGCTCCGCTCCGGCGCCGACCTCGTCGGCGCCTCTTCACCCCGAGGCCGGGTCGGATCCGACGCTTCCCGTTCGCGACACGGTGCCGCGGCTGACCGTGCGTGTCCGCCGGCTGAGGTACCGCAGCGAGCTGCTCGCCCTGCTGCCCGCCGGCCTTGGCCGCGACGCGCTGTGCTCGTGGGTGCGCGACGGCGACGGCCTGGTCGGTTGGGGGGTCGCCGCCCGATGCGACACCGTCGGACCGACGCGGTTCGCGGACGCGGAGAGCTGGTGGCGCGACGCGGTCGCCGCCGCCGACGTGGACGACCCCGTGCGGCTGCCGGGCAGCGGGCCGGTGGCGTTCGGCTCGTTCGCGTTCAGCCCCGGCTCGCCCGCAGGCGGCGTGTTGGTCGTGCCGCGCATCGTGGTGGGCCAGCGCGGCGGAGCGACGTGGTGCACCACGATCTGCCACCAGGGTGACGTCGGCGGGTTCGGCGCCATCAACTCCGAGGTCGGTCCGGGCGTGGCTCCGGACCCCGCCTTCCCCGGAGAGGCGACGTTCTTTGACGGCGCGCTGCCGGGGCCGGCCTGGCAGGCCGCGGTCGAGCGGGCGGTGGCCCGCATCGCCGTAGGCTCGATGGACAAGGTGGTTCTCGCGCGCGATGAGGTCGCGGAGTCGGAGCGGCCTGTGGATCCGCGTTGGCTCGTCCGGCGGCTGGCGGCGGACTATCCGCGCACGTGGGTTTTCCACGTGGACGGCCTGGTCGGTGCCACGCCGGAGATGCTGCTGCGATTGGAACGCGGGCTGGTGACCTCACGCGTGTTGGCCGGCACGATCCGGCGCACGGGGGACGACGACCACGACCTGGCGTTGGCAGCGTCACTGGCGCGCTCGAGCAAGGACTTGGAGGAACATGAGTACGCGGTGCGCTCGGTCGCCGAGGCGCTCGGGCCGCATTGCACGAGCACGAACGTGCCAGAGACTCCCTTCGTCCTGCATCTGCCGAACGTGATGCACCTGGCCACCGACGTCACCGGCCGACTGCTCAACGGCGCGACCTCACTGTCGCTCGCGGCGTCGCTCCACCCCTCCGCGGCGGTTTGCGGTACGCCGCGGGAGGATGCGGCGGCGCTGATCGATGAGCTGGAGGGAATGGACCGGGGGCGGTACGCGGGGCCGGTGGGCTGGGTCGATGACACCGGGGACGGGGAGTGGGGCATCGCCCTGCGCTGCGGCAAAATGGATCGAAGCGACCGACGCCGGCTACGGCTCTTCGCCGGCTGCGGCATCGTCGCAGGCTCCGATCCGGCCGCCGAGCTGGCCGAGTCGGACGCGAAGCTGATGCCGATGCGCGGGGCCCTCGCCGACGGCCCCCTGGCCCCGCCGACGTCAGTGCTTGCGACCTGACGTCCGGACGGCCTGGGTCACGCGCGTCAGGGCCGTGCGCTGGCGGTCGGGGTCGAGCAGCACGTGGACGATCCGAAGCCCTTCGGGAGGGCGTCGGATCACCTCAGTCAGCGCCGCGGGCGAGTCGGCCGCGGCGTACTCCACCCCGTACGCCGCGCACAGCGCTGCCACGTTCACGCCCGGCCGTGCCGTGAAGATCCGTTCGAAAAACCTCTCCCGCCCGGTCTGCCCGTATTCCAACCGCCCGAAGATGCCACCCCCACGGTCGTCCGCCACCACGACCGTGAGATCGGGTCGCGGCTCGCCGGGGCCGATCATCAACCCGTTCGCGTCGTGTACGAACGTGAGGTCGCCCAGCAGGGCGTACGTGGGCGGGCCGCCCGCCAGCGCCAGGCCGGACGCCGTCGAGGTCGCCCCGTCGATCCCGGCCAGGCCACGATTGCCCAGCACGTCAAGATCGTCCACGGAGCGCGCCACGTCCACGTCCCGCGCGACGTTCGACGATCCGACGAACAGACGCGCTCCCCCCGGCAGCGCCCTCAACAGCTCCGCGGCCAACGAGGGACCGTCGGGGCGCACGTCGTCGGACCAGACGAGCAGCGGCGCCATGTCAAGCCTCAGCCGATCGCCCGCCGCCGACCAGGCTGCCGTCCAGGCGTCGTCGTCGGCCGACCGGGCCGCCTCTTCCCGCAGGCGCCCACGGGCGACGAGCGACTCCCACGTGGACACGCGACGTGCTCGGTGGCCCGGATCCGGCCAGGTCTGGCGTGGGCTGACCACCTCGACGACCGCGCCGGGCGTCCGAAGCACAGCGGCCAACGTCCGCGTCAGGGTGATCCGCCCTACCACCAGAATCCGCTCTGGCGCATGGGCGCTCACCCAGTCCGGGCGTGACGCGAGCAACAGCGGTCCGTGCGGGATCACGCCCGGGCCTCGGCGCCCGAAAGGCTCGGCCAGCACCGGCCAGCCGCGAGCGCGCGCGATCTCGATCGCGCGGCTCGACGCGTCCGGCGCGTCGAGGTCGCCGAGCACCATGAGCGTGCGGGGCACGTCGTCACATGGTTCCGATGTGACGACCCGCCCGCTCGGGGACCACCATGCGGCCGATTCCGGAGTCGCCCCTCGCGGTCCGACGACACGCGTCCACGGCATGCCGTCGGCGCGTCCGCACAGAGCCGCGGCGTCGTCCGGCACATCCTCGTCCGGCACATCCTCGTCCGGCACATCCTCGCCCGGCACATCCTCGTCCAGGCCCGGCGCCAGGGGATCCCGGAACGGGACGTTCAGGTGCACCGGGCCCGCATCCCCGCCGAGACCGCCGCAGGCGGCCGACCACGCGCGGTCGACCGCGCTGCGCCACACCTCCGGACGCGGCGGGGAAGACGGCGCCTCCAGGTCGGCGGCCCAGCGCACCGCGCCCCCGTACAGCTTGAGCTGATCCGTCGTCTGGTTCGCGCCCACGCCGCGCAACTCTGCGGGCCGGTCCGCGCTGACCACCAGCAGCGGGACACAGCCCGCGTCCGCCTCCGCCACCGCCGGGTACAGGTGCGTCGGCGCCGACCCGGACGTGGTCACGACAGGGACAGGAGTCCGCGTCGCCTTGCCCAGCCCCAGCGCGAGGAACGCCGCGCTGCGCTCGTCGACACGCACATGTAGCGTCAGCCGGCCCGCGGCATCCGCCGCGGCCAGGGCGTACGCCAGGGGCGCCGACCTCGACCCCGGCGAGAGCACTGCATGCCGGCAACCCAGCCGCACCAGCTCGTCCACGAGCACGTTCGCACAGGCGGTCGACGGGTTCATCCCAACTCCTCCGGATCGAGGCGTAGCCACCCCCACGGGGTGGCGCCGCGCACCCACCCCCCGGGCGGCGGCAACCCGCGGCGCGGGAGCGAAGCGCGCTCCATCGCGGCGAGCACCTCCAGCGCGGACGTCGCCGCGTCATCTCGGTCGTCACCGCAGGCCAGGCGACCCGCGATTGCGCCCGCGACCACCGCGTACGCCCGGTCCAGCTCGACATGGCCACGGTAGGCAGATGAGCGCCCTCGCGCCGGGCCTGCGCGAGAAGCCCCGGCGGTCGGCGGGGACTCCTCGACGGTCGCCACGATGGTCTCCCCGTCCCACGACAGGCCGTGACGGCCGACGAGGACGCAGAGCGACCCGGGCGTTTCCCCTGAGTCCGCGAGCCACGCCGCCCCCTGCCGGTCGGTGATCACGACGTCGACGCTGCGCAGGTCGAGTTCCTGGGGCAGCTGCGGGTAGGGCGCGAACAGCGCGACGATCTGCAGATCCAGGTCGTACGCCGCCGCGACCAGCGACTCCGTACTGTCCAGCGCCGACCAGTCCAGCAACAGCACGTCGCCGGGCTCGCAGCGGGCGAGGGCGTGCTCTACGGCGATGCCGCCACAGCCCCAGGTCGCGCCGGGAAGGATCAACAGCGGCTCGTCCTCTTCCCCCATCAGCGCATCCTCAGGCGCCACAGGCTCCCCCAACAGGGCCGCCGCGTCGGCGAGCGTCGCGGCCAGAACCTCCGCCTCGACCGGATCCGGCAGGTACCGGACCATCCGCGACGTCGGCCCCGGGATCGGCAGCAGCGCGGTCACATCCACGTCCGCCCGGGCGAGGTGGCGGCGCAACGCGCCACCCGCCGGGTCGGTGCCGACCGTCCCGACGCAGCGGGTCGCAGCCCCGACCTGCGCCGCGGCCACAGCCTCGAGGGCCGCGGGGCCGCCGACCCGGAACTCGACGCGCCGCCCGAACTGCACCCCCGGCACGCCGGGAAGCGCCTCGACCCGCACACATTCCTCGACGACGACGCCCCCAGCCGCCACGACGCGACCGCTCATGTTGACTTACCGCGCTCCTCGGACTCCCCCACCCCGGACCACGCCCACGTCACCGAACGCACCCGCCCTTCCTCGCCGCTCGTGTTGCCTTGTCGCGCTCGTCGGACTCCCCCACCCCGGACCACGCCCACGTCACACCTGGACTGACGTCACCGGCAGCGAGGAGTCCCCGGGAAGGTCGAGTTCGGAGGGCTTCCGCCCTCGCGCGACCATCATGGCGCCTAGTGCCGCGATCATCGCGCCGTTGTCGGTACACAGGTCCGGCCGCGGCACTCGCAGTCGGATACCGGCGTCGTCGCAGCGCGATTGCGCCATCGCGCGCAACCGCGTGTTCGCGGCGACGCCACCGCCGATCAACAAGTCGTCGATCCCCTGATCCCGACAGGCAAGGACCGCCTTGCGCGTGAGAACGTCTGTGACCGCCTCCTGGAAGCTCGCCGCCACATGGGCCACCGGGACGTCCTCACCGCCGGCGAGCCGTGCCTCGACCCAACGCGCGACCGCCGTCTTGAGTCCCGAGAAGCTGAAGTCGAACCGGTGCCGGCCCATGTCCCGCCCAGAGGTCAGTCCACGTGGAAAGGCGACGTATGCGACCTCACCCGGTCCCGCTGCCGGGTCGACGCCAGGCACCCCCTCGACCCCTCGGGCGGCCTTGTCGATCCAGGGGCCACCGGGGAACGGCAGGCCGATCAGCCGCGCGACCTTGTCGAACGCCTCCCCTGCCGCGTCGTCGATGGTGGACCCGAGGGAGGTGACCTCGCAGGTGACATCCGGTATCAGCAACAGCGAGGAGTGACCGCCGGATACCAGCAGCGCCACCGTCGGCTCCGGAAGAGGGCCGTGCTCCACCACGTCCACCGCGACGTGACCAGCTAGGTGGTTAACCCCGTAGATGGGTGTGCCCAGCGCCACGGCCAGCGCCTTCGCGGCGGCCACCCCGACAAGCAACGCCCCCGCCAGCCCCGGCCCGGCCGTGACGGCTATCGCGTCCAGGTCGCTCAGGCGTACCCTAGCCTGCGCGCAAGCACGCTCCAGCGTCGGGACCATCGCCTCCAGGTGCGCACGACTCGCGACTTCGGGGACGACACCTCCGAAGCGGGCGTGCTCCGCGACGCTGCTCGCGACCGCGTCCACCAGGAGTGTCTCTCCACGGACAATGCCGATCCCCGTCTCGTCGCAGCTCGTCTCGATGCCGAGCACGAGAGGGCCGTCTCCGCTGCGGCCTCGCCGCGACCCGGCGGGGTTCAGCGCGACGCCGAGCGGCCGGTGGGGCGCGCCGGTCATCGCGCCTCCACCTCGCGGCCCGGCGCAGCCGGACCATGATTCTCAGGGGCATTCAGTGTCTTGCGCATCACGATGGCATCCACGTCGTCGGGCTGGTAGTAGCGAGGCCGGCGGGAGATCTCCACGAAGCCGTGCCGTCCGTACACTCGCAGAGCGCTGACGTTGTCGGCACGCACCTCCAGCAACAGCACCGACGCGTCATCCTTTCGCGCCTCCTGGATCAGTCGCGCCAGCAGCAGATCGCCGACCCCACGCCCCCGGGCGCCGGGCGCGGTCGCGATCGTCATCACGTCGGCGCTGACCCCGCCGAGGTCGCAGCCTGCGTACCCCACGATGGCCGGCGCGCCCTCCTCCCGGTCAGGCCCGGCCTCTTCGGCCACGACGTAGTACCGGCGTGGCCGGCGTGCCAGCTCTGCCCACCAGGTCCGCTCGCCCCAGGCGTCCGCCCCGAACAGCTCCTCGTCCAGGAGTGCCAGCGCGGGCACGTCGGCACCCCGTGCCTCACGCAGCGTCACCGCGCCGGCAGAACCGCCCGTCACGACGCACCCCGAATGACTAGCGGTTCTGCCGGCGCAGGGCGCGCGTCGGGTCGGCGCAGGTACCGCGGAGTGGGTCCCGCCAGAGACTCGACGCGCGCCAGGCGCCACGCCGCCAGGTCGGCGAGCGCCCCCGCGTGCACGTCCAGGATCGGTCCTGCCGCGGGTGACCAGGCCGTCAACGCATCCGGGTAAAGCAGGGCGCCCCGTCCCACGGACGGCAGCCCACGCACCTCGCTCGGCAGGTCGGCCGCGCGCCCGACGCTAGGGCCGTCCAGCAGTTCGGGTCGCTCGCGGCCCACCTCGTAGGTCGCCCAATAGACCTCCTTGCGGCGCGCGTCGGTGGCGACGAGCAGCCGATGCCCCGGTGGTCGGTCCACGGAAGGCCGCCGCTGCCGACCGTCCCACACCGCCTGCCAGGCGAGCGCGTCGAGGCTGCCCACCCCGTACGCGGGAATACCACGCGCCCAGGCGAATACGCGAGCCGTCACCAGCCCCACCCGCAGTCCCGTGAACGGCCCCGGGCCCTCCCCCGCGACCACCGCCGTCACGTCGTCCGGCCCGGCGTGTACCCGCGCCAGCACCGAACGCACCATCGGCGCCAGCTTCTCGCCGTGCGCTCGAGCGTCGACCTCCGAGGCGGCCGCCACGACGCCGGCGCCGTCGTGCAGGGCCACGGTGATCGCGCTGGTCGACGTGTCGATCGCGAGAAGCAGCACGAATCCAGGCTAGACGAGCCGTTCCGTCCCCTCGCTCGCGCGGTCGGTCCAGCGGGGCCCGTGCCCACGCAGGGTGACGGTGCGGGGATCCGGCGCGTCCCCATCGTCGGGAGGGACCGCGGCCACCGTGACGCCTTCGGCTCGGACCAGCTCTACCTCCAGGTAGCTGTCCGACAGCTCCTCGGCCACTCCTCGGCCCCACTCGACGACAACGACGGCCTCGTCCAAGCTGTTCACCAGGTCCAAGTCGTCCAGTTCCACGATCCCGGCCAGCCGGTACGCGTCCACGTGCACCAACGCTGGGCCACCCACCAGCGACGGGTGTTCTCGAGCGATCACGAACGTGGGGGATGTGATCGGGCCGCGCACCCGCAAGCCCTCCGCTAGGCCCTGCGTCAACGTCGTCTTGCCCGCCCCCAGAGCGCCGGTCAGCAGCACCACGTCGCCAGACCGCAGTCGTCCCGCGCACTCCCGTCCCCAGGCCCGTGTGTCATCCGCCGCCGCGAGCGCCACCGGCCCCGCCAACACCACCGCATCGCTCATCAGCGTCGACGCTCCGCCTTCCGACGAGCCTTGCGCAGTCGCTGCCGCGCGGCCAGATCCCGGTAGCGCACCGTGACCGAACTCGTCGGCGGCGTCGACACGGGCCGCGAGCGGCGGGCCCGAGTCACTAAGGACAGAATCTGCTCGTTGAGCACCTCCGGGTGTTCCAGCATGATCACGTGCCCGGCTTCTTCCACGACGACGTGCTCCGATCCGGGCAGCAGCCGGACGATCTCGTCGCTGTGCGCCGGCGGGGTCAGCTTGTCGAGCGTGCCGTTGATGACCAGAGTCTCGATGCCTTGGAACGTCGCCAGCGCCTCGCGCTTGTCGTGGTTGTCGAAATGCGGCATCAACGCGCTGATGACCTCCATGCGGGTGCTGAAGATCATGTCGGTGGTCAGCTCGGCGATGCTCATGGCCACCGGGGACCCGAACGACCCCCAGTGGACGATGAAGTTCATGACGTCTTTGCCGGCCTTGACCGTGCCGTCCACGAAGCCCTGCAGCCGCGCCAGCCGGCCAGCCGCCGCTGGCCCGAACGCGTGCACGACCTTGCCGGCCGCGGCGCCCAAACCGTACGAGACGTTCGACAGTCCACCCGTGCTCGTCGCGATGAACGCCGCCCCGATCACCCGCTGCCCCACGAAATCCGCGTGGTCGAGACCGAGCGCCATCATCGTCATGCCGCCCATCGAGTGTCCCACCAAGACCAGCGGGCCCGCGGGCGCCACCGCATCGATGACCGCCTTGAGGTCTCGTCCGAGCTGTTCGATCTGGTAGCTGTGATCCCACAGCACGACGCGGTAGCCCGCGTCCCGCAGCGTCCGCCGCTGGAACACCCAGCAGTGCAGCGACAGGCAGTACCCGTGACTGAAGACGATGGTCGGTGGATCCCCCCGATCGCTTTCCACGCCCACCGCCGTCAACGGCCCGCGGGGGTCGTCGACCTCGACGTGCAGACGCACCCCGTCGCTGGCGATCACGACGCACTCGTGATCGGGCACTTCCAGGTAGACACTGTGACGACCTGTCCCCTGCACCTCGTCGAGCGCCAGCGCTAGGCGACGATCGCGGCTCAGTCGGTCGGCCGCGATCCCTGCAGCCGCCGTGATGCCAGCCGCCGCCAAACCCAACCCGAGGCCCGTCAGACGGCGCACCGCACCTACCCCGGAACGTAGCGGGTGCTCGCTCATCTGCCCTCCTGCCGACCACCTTCGAGGCTGCTACTGCCAGGTCTACCCGATGGTCAATCGGCTAGTGCCCCCCGGGACAGGCCTTCACGACGAGCCAACACCGTACCCAGGACGCCCCCCAAGGACTGGGCGACCGCGAGCGCCCTGACCGGCCCGCCGCGCGAGGCCACCTCGCCGGCCAAGCCGTGCACCAGTGCCGCCAGCGATCCTGTGTCGAGTGGATCCAGCCCCGCGGCGAGGAGGGTGCCGGCGATCCCCGCCAGCACGTCGCCCGAGCCCGCCGTCGCCATCCACGCGGGAGCGTCCGCCTGGGCGCGCACTGGCAGGCCGCTGCCGGGGGGAGGCACCACGTAGGTCCTGTGGCCTTTGAGCAGCACCGTCGCGTGCAGCTTTTCCGCGGCCGAGCGCGCCGAACGCACGGGGTCCGCGGCCACCTCCTCCCGAGAGACCACCCGGCCCGACAGTCGCGTGAGCAGGCGCGCCAGTTCCCCGGCATGCGGGGTGAGCAGCGTGCGCGCCCCGGCTCCCGGCCGCGGGCCGTCCAGCAGGTCCAGTCCGCCCGCGTCGACCACCGCCGGCAGGCCCGACGCGAGCGCTTCCCGGGCGGCCGCTACCTGCGCGGCGTCCAGACCCTCGCCCGTCGCGGACGGATCCAGACCCGGCCCGACCACCCACGCCTGCACGCGCTGGTTGCCCGTCGGCGGCCCGAGAACCACCTCCGGAACCCGCCCGCACACCAGGAACGTCGGCGTCGGCGGCCCGATATAGCGCACCATCCCTGCACCCGCGCACACGGCCGCACTCACGCACAAGGCCGCCGCGCCCGGATACTTCTCCCCGCCCGCGACCACGCCGAGCACACCCCGGCTGTACTTGTCATCGTTGCGCCCCGGCACCGGCCACAATCGCGCCACGTCGTCGTGCACCAGACGCTCCGCCGCCGGCGGCGTCGTCATCTCCAGCCCGATGTCGACCACCGTCAACAGTCCGCATCGGTCCGCAGTGGCCAAGAGGTGCGCGCCCTTGCACACGCCGAACGTCACCGTCTCGTCCGCCCATACCCCCGCCGATTCCGGCTGTTCGCCCTCGGGATCCGCCCCGCTCGGGAGGTCCACGGCGATGATGTATGCCTCCGGGCGCACCGCCTCGAGGAATGACGCGACGACGAGGCGGGCCCCCTTGGCCCAGCCCGGCCTGCCACCGATCCCCGTCAGTCCGTCCATCACGAGGTCCGCACCGCGTGCGGCCTCCAGGATCTCCTCGCTCGGCGGCGCGCCCCACGCCGCCTCCAGCACCCGCACCCCGTACGTCTGCGCCGCCTCCAGGCCCCCGGGATGCACCCCTTTGTCGGTGACCAGCACCGCGACCACGTCGTCGGACTCCCGACGGCGTGCCAGTCGGCTGAGCGCATACAGGGTGTCGCCCCCGTTGCCGCCAGACCCGACCAAGCCGACGACGCCGGCCCGCCGGCGACCCGTGAGGCGCGCCCGCGCCACCGCCGCCAGCCCGCGCGCCGCTCGCTGCATCAGCTCGCCGTCGGGCAGTTGCGCCATCGCGGCGTTCTCAGCCGCCCGGACGTCCGGCACCGACCATGCCTGCAGGGTCATGCCCATTCCCCTTCGCCGGTCAGCCCACCGACGGACGCCCTTCCGCGACCACCATGGCCAGCGCGACGCCGCCGTCGTGGGATAGGGACACGTGCCAGGTCGTCACCCCGGCCTGCGCAGCCCGTGCGGCCACACTACCGCTGACGTGCAGTGACGGAGCGCCGCTCGCCACTCGTTCCACCCAGACGTCCTGCCAGCTCAGATTCCCCGGCGCACCAAGCACCTTCGCGACCGCTTCCTTCGCGGCGAACCTAGCTGCCAGCGACTCGGCCGGAAGGCCCCGCTCCTGCGGCGTGAAGAGACGCTCCAGCAGCCTCGGCGTGGACTCCATGAGCCGCTCGACGCGGGCTACCTCGCAGACGTCAACCCCGATCCCCACGATCACGGCACGGACCTCCACACTTCGTCACTCGACGGTCACGCTTTTGGCGAGGTTGCGCGGTTGGTCCACGTCCAAGCCCTTGGCCATGGCCAGCTCGCACGCGAACACCTGCAGGGGCACGATCGTCAGCAAGGGCGCCAACAGCGGGCTCGTCGCCGGCACGCGGATGACCTCGTCCGCGAACGGCAGCACCGCGTCATCGCCCTCCTCCGCGATCACCAGCGTCCGCGCCCCACGGGCGCGGATCTCCTGGATGTTGGACACCACCTTGTCGTGCAGGCTGTACGGAGTGTCCGGCGGGGGCACCACGATAAAGACCGGTTGGCCCGGCTCGATCAGCGCGATCGGTCCGTGCTTCAACTCACCGGCCGCGAAACCCTCCGCGTGGATGTAGGCGATCTCTTTGAGCTTGAGCGCTCCCTCCAGGGCGATCGGGTAGCCCACGTGCCGCCCCAGGAACAGCACAGAGCGGGTGTCGGCCATGAACCGCGCGATCTCCCGCACGCGGTCCATCCCGCCCAACACCGTCTGCACCTTGTCCGGAATCTCGTCCAGCTCGGCCATCACCGCGCGGGCCGTGTCGCCGTCGCCGCGTAGCTGCGCCAGGTACAGCCCGAAAAGGTAGCAGGCCGCGATCTGCGCCGTGAACGCCTTCGTCGAGGCCACCGCGATCTCCGGACCCGCGTGCGTGTAAAGCGCTGCGTCGGACTCGCGGGGGATCGTGGCACCGTGCGTGTTGCAGATCGACAGCGTCAACGCGCCGAGCTCCCGGGCGTGCTTGACCGCCATCAGCGTGTCCATCGTCTCCCCGGATTGCGAGATGGACACCACGAGCGTGTCCGCGCCGATCACCGGGTCGCGATAACGGAATTCGTGCGCCAGCTCGACCTCGCACGGGATCCGAGTCCAGCGCTCGATGGCGTACTTCGCGGTCAGGCCCGCGTAGAACGCCGTGCCGCACGCCACGATCACGATCTTGTCGACCGCGCGGAGCCGCGCCGTCGGGATGCGCATCTCGTCGAGCAGCAGCGCGCCCGAGGAATCCGTACGGCCCAGCAGCGTGTCCGCGATCGCGCGCGGCTGCTCCTGGATCTCCTTGACCATGAACGAGCTGTGGCCGCCCTTCTCGGCCTGCTCGGCGTCCCAGGTCACCTCGAACCGCTTGCCGTGCGCGGGCGCGCCGTCGAATCCGATGATCTTCACGGCGTCGGACGTGATCGTCACGATCTGGTCCTGGTCGACCTCCATGGCGTGCTTGGTATGGCCGATGAACGCGGCCACGTCCGAACCGAGGAAGTTCTCACCCTCGCCGAGGCCGACCACCAGGGGGGAGTTGCGGCGGGCCGCCACCACGACGCCCGGGGTGTCCGCGTGGACCGCGAGGAGGGTGAACGCCCCCTGGAGCCGGTTCACAGCCGTCCGCATGGCCTCGGTGAGGTCCTGGGAGTCGGCGTAGGCGCGGGCGACGAGCTGCGCGGCGACCTCCGTGTCCGTTTCGGAGCGGAAGCGGGCCCCCCGCGCGAGCAGCTCCTCACGCAGGCTGTGGAAGTTCTCGACGATCCCGTTGTGGATCAGCGCCAGCTTGTCGTCGCCGCCACCGAGATGCGGGTGCGCGTTCGCGTCCGTAGGTCCCCCGTGGGTCGCCCACCGCGTGTGCCCGATCCCCGTACTGGCCTCCGGGAGCGGGTGCGCCTCCAATTCAGCTCGCAAGTTCGCGAGTTTGCCGGCCTTCTTGGCCCAGGCGATGTCGCCCCCACACGCCAGCGCGACGCCGGCCGAGTCGTACCCCCGGTATTCAAGACGGGCGAGCCCCTCCATGATCACGTCGAGAGCCCGCCCACTCGTCCACCGCCCCACGTACCCCACTATTCCGCACACCACATCAGTTTATCGGAGGCGCCGAGACCGCCTGACCGTCTGACTCCCACCGCCAAGCGCGCCAGCGGTTCGCCACCGCCGGTCGGGCGACCTCTCGCACGACCGGCTCATGGGCCACGCCCAGCACGGGTGATCCATCGTGTCGTAGGGAAGACTGCGCACGTGCCTCATTCCCAGGAGCCGACGCCGTCCCCGTACGTGGAACTGCACCGGTCGGCCTGGGCGCGACTGCGAGAGACCCACCCGCTGTCCCTGACGGACGCCGACATCGCCCGCGTCGCCGGCATCGGTGAGCAGATCGACATGCATGAGGTCGAAGACGTCTACCTCCCGCTGTCACGGCTCCTCGCGTTCTACATCGAGGCCATCGAGGGCCTGCACAACGTGACGTCGAACTTCCTCGGCGAGATGCCCGCCAAGACCCCGTTCATCATCGGGGTGGCCGGGTCGGTCGCGGTCGGCAAATCCACGACCGCGCGTCTGCTGCGCGAGATGCTGCTGCATTGGCCGAGCACCCCAAGCGTCGAACTCGTCACCACCGACGGATTCCTGTACGCAAATCACGAGCTCGAGCGTCGGGGCATCCTGGACCGCAAAGGCTTCCCCGAAAGCTACGATCAACGCGCGCTGCTGCGGTTCGTCTCCGAGGTGAAGGCCGGGGTCAAGACCGTGTCGGTCCCCGTCTACAGCCACCACGTGTACGACATCGTGCCCAGCGAGACCTTCGAGATCAGCCGGCCCGACGTGCTGATCGTCGAGGGTCTCAACGTGCTGCAGAGCCCGCGGCTGCGCCACGACGGGCGGTACGGGTTGGCGGTGGCCGACTTCTTCGATTTCTCGGTCTACGTGGATGCGCGCATCCGGGACATCCGCAAGTGGTATGTCGAGCGATTCCTCGCCTTGCGCGCGACGGCATTCGCGGACCCGGCCTCGTACTTCCACCGGTACGCGTCCCTGTCGGACTCCGAAGCGGTGGCGATGGCGTCCTCCATCTGGGAGGCGATCAACGAGCCCAACCTGCGTGAGAACGTTCAGGTGACGCGCGGCCGCGCGAACCTCGTGCTGACGAAGGGCGCCGATCACAGCGTGCGCCACGTCCGCCTGCGCAAGCTGTGACCGCGTGCGTCGATGCCTGCGGACGCAGCGCTGCCCCTCACGAACGCGTGGAACCGGGATCCGCTTCGGGGGACGGGCCGCTTTCGACCGCGCTCTCGACCGCGCTCTCGACCGCGTTCTCGACCGCGTTCGCGACCGGCGGCTCGGTCGGACGGCTCACACGCCAGGCCGTGCTCTGGCGTGCCGACCTGATCGGGTCCAGGTCGTGCAGGCCTGACTGTGGGAGCGGCCCGACCGCCCACGGCTGCGGCCCGAGCAGGCCCCCCGCACGCCCGTCGCCACGCTGAGCCGCAGCGGGCCGCAGAACGCCCTGCATGCTCCACACGAGCAGGGCCAGGCCGGAAACGATGATCGCGGGGCTCGCGCTGGAGACGGAGACATCGATCATCGAGTACAGGCACAAGAAGAGGGAGACATAGACAGCGGCTCGGAACGTCCGCCGGCTGAGGCGCACCGCGGCCAGCAGCACGCCGCCCCACAGCATGTACCAGGGGTGGATGACCGGCCCGCAGAGGCAGAAGCCGATGAGCGCCAGCGCCGAGGCATACACGGGCCGGTGCGGAGCCAGCCGCAGCGTCAACCACACCGCCAACGCCAGAAAGCACAGCAGCCCGATGCTCTGCATCAGCGCGACCGGTACGAGTTGCCACGCCTTGGGCAGGCCGAGGAGGTACATGATCCCCTCCGCGATGCTGCCGACCAGCGTCGGTGGCGACAGCAGCGAGCGGATCGAGGCCGGGACCGTCAGGTTCGGGATCCAGCCCCAACCCAGCCCTGTAGCGAGCGTCAGGATTTCGAACGTGACGAGCCACACGACGCTGCCTCGCACCAGGCCCCACACATGCGACCGCATCGGGACGTCGCCCCGCCGGTGCCGGATCGCCAAGACCACCACCCCGATGATCGCCATCACCGCGGTCTGCTTGAACCCACCCGCGACCGCCAGCGTCGCACAGCCGAGGACGAGGTGGCCGTACGTGGCCAGCAGGAGCGCACAGACCGTGAGCGCGATCATCATCGCGTCGTTGTGGGACCCGCCGACGATGTGCAGGATCACCAGCGGGTTGAGGACGCCCAGCCACACCGCCTGCTGCCGGCTCACTCCGACGCGCTCAGCGAGGCGCGGCAACGCGTACGCGATGAGGGCCATCGACACGAGGGCGGGCAGGCGCATCGCCACCGCGGCGGCGTACGCGTTGTCGCCGGTCAACCACACGACAAAGTGCTGCATCTGCAGGGCGGCGGGTCCGTACGGCGCAGCCGTGTAGAGCCACAACGGGTCCACCTGGTCCGCGTAAGGGCCGGGGACGGCGATGGGCCCCGTCTGGTAAGGATCCATGCCGCGCGCCACGACCAGCCCCTGGGCGGCGTAGCTGTACGCGTCGCGGCTGAACAGCGGAGGGCATAGCAGCACCGGCACGGCCCAGATCGCCCACGATGACGCGGGGGACGTCCGGGCGCCCGCCACCGGGCGCATGCGCAGCCACGTGTCGAGCAGCAAGATCACCCCGAGAGAGAGCACCACCGCAGCCGCAAACCGACCCGCGCCGTCCTGCAGCCAGCCCAAGCGCAGGGTGTTGACGATCGGCGCGTCGGGGGGCAGGAACGCGGGGGTCATCGAGCCGGCCGCTATGAGGCACGTCGCCACCAAGCCGCGCCGCACGAGGGGTTGCTCGGCCGCGTCGCGAAGCTCCCGCCAAACCCCGCGCACCGCGGCAGACAACCTGTTCACCGGCGCCGCGGACGTCCGCGGCAGAATCGATCGCACGCCGGTCACGAGCATGTCCCGCGATCTGCGACCGCGAGGAATTCGCGCCCACCGCGCGAGCGCGGCGTCCCCGTCACAGTCGGCTCCCTACGTTCGTGTGCCACGGCCCCGCCCGTGCGAGACGGCGGCCGCCATGTCACCCCTCGGCCACCCATCCACGCGTCAGGTGCCGTACCGCCGCTCCCGGTCGGCGAAAGACCGGAGGGCCCGCAAATAGTCGACCCGCCGAAAATCCGGCCAGTACGCCTCGCAGAAATAGAACTCGCTGTGCGTACTCTGCCAGAGCAGGAAGCCTCCGATCCGCTGCTCTCCGGAGGTGCGGATAACCAGGTCAGGGTCGGGCTGGCCCTTAGTGTACAGGTGGCTTGCGATGTCGTCGGCGTCCAGCGTCTGGGCGACGTCGGCCAGGGTGCGCCCCGCCGCGGCCGCATCACGCAGCAACCATCTGACCGCGTCCGTGATCTCCCGGCGACCCCCGTACGCGACCGCCACGTTGACCACCAGGCCCTTCACGTCCGCGGTCGTGGCCGCACACGCATCGAGGCGCTCCGCGGTCTGTTGGGGTAGCACCCCGCGGGCGCCCACCACGTTGACGCGCCAGCGCCCGGCCACCGCGAGGTCAGCGACAAGGTTCTCGATGATCAGCAGCAGCGGGCGCAGCTCCTCCTCGGGTCGGGCCAAGTTGTCCGTCGAGAGGAGCCACAGAGTCACGACCTCAACGCCGGCCTCCTCACTCCAGCCGAGGAACGGCACGATGTTGTCAGCGCCCGCCTGGTGCCCGTGGGAGGTGTCCTCGCCCTTCGCGCGGGCCCACCGACGGTTGCCGTCGAGCATGACGCCGACGTGGCGGGGTACCCTCTCCGGCCGCAGACCAGAGGCCAGGTGGCGCTCGTACGCGCTGTACAGCAGGTGCCTCAGGCCCACGTGTCCTCCCGCCCGACCGCGCCAGCGCACCGCCGAGGCGCCCGGACGCCCCGGGGCTATGTCGCGGCACCTCCACGCTACCGGTCGGCGCCGTCGGCGAGGCTCAGCCGCGCGTCAAGTGCGACCGATCCGTGTCGTCCAACGACTCGAGGTTCGGGGGTTGCTCGCGCGTGCCCGAGTCGATCGGCGTCTCGCTCGGCCGGGGCGACCGCCCGCCCTCGCCCTGCCCCGACTCGTTAGCCTCCTGCTCCTGCTCCAGCTCCTCTCGATACTTCACGCTGCGCAGCCTGCTGTTCATGTTGCGCATCAACAGCCACAGCGCGCACGCCAAGATGAAGAACGCCAGGAAACCGCCGATGCCTCCCGAGGCAGCCTGGCTACCAGAATTCATGCTTGCTCCTTTTCGTCGTCGATCTCATGCCGGCAGGTCAGACGAGCCGGCATGGAGCGCCCCCGTCCGTTCTCTCCGATCATTGCGTCTCCTTGAATACGTCGTACGGAGGTGGGATGCGCTGACGCGTCGCGCGGACGGCCAGGTCGTCCGCGGCCCCCGGATCGCCGAGCCCCGCGAACAGGTCGTCCTCCCCCGGCGCGATCGGGACGTAGCTGATCGCCGCCTCGAAATCCTCGATCGGCCAGACCTGCCGCTCGACGTCCGAGGGGACGGCGAACCACCACCCGTCGGGGTCGACCTGCGTGGCGTGTGCCCGCAACGCCTGGTCGCGGTGCCCGAAGAAGTCGGCGCACGGCACCTGGGTCGTCGCGAACCGTTCGGGGAACTGCGAGCGTCGCTCCAGCCACCCCTCGAACGGAGACTCGATCCCCCGGTCCAGCAGCCCCTGGTGCAGAGCCCGGAGCCGCCCGTGGGCGATGGTCTGGTTGTAGTAAAGCTTCAGCGGCTGCCACGCCGGGCCTGCGTGCGGGAAGCGCGCCGCGTCCCCCGCGGCCTGGAACGCCTCGACGCTCACCGTGTGCGTCATGACGTGGTCCGGGTGCGGGTACCCGCCGAGCTCGTCATACGTGGTCACCACGTGGGGGCGGAACGACCGGATCACCCTCGTCAGCGCCTCCGCGGTGACTTCCAACGGCTCCAGCGCAAAACACCCGTGGGGCAGCGGCGGCAGCGGGTCGCCCTCCGGCAGCCCTGAGTCGACGAATCCCAGCCAGACGTGCTCGACACCCAGCGCCTTCGCGGCCGTGGCCATCTCGTGACGGCGGTACTCCGGCAGATCGCGCAGCAGATCCACGTCGTCCTTGAGCCGTGGGTTGAGGATGTCGCCTCGCTCACCCCCCGTACAGGACACGACCAGGACCCGGGCACCCTCGGAGACATAACGCGCCGAAGTGGCCGCGCCCTTGCTGGACTCGTCGTCCGGATGGGCATGCACCGCGAGCAGACGCCACTGCGTGACCGCGTCCTCCGGCGATTCGCCACCGCCTCCGGCGCCCAGAGTGGACGCGTCCGCCGCGGCGGACGCGTGGCCGAGCGTCGTCGGCCCCGCGACCCGTGGGGCACCAGCCTGATGACTCACGCGCGTCCTATCGTCTCGTCGGGATCCCACCTCGAGCATACGGCCTGGTCGACCGGTCGTCGCGCACAGGCGACCGGTGGGCGTGTGACGTGACCGGTCGGCCTCATTCGGCTGATCGTTCCGGTCGCGGTCGCGGACGTGGATTCCCGGACGAGGCAACGCGATCCCCGCGACGAGAGCACGACGAGAGCACGACGAGAGCACGGTCGAGCAGCCGCCCGGACTAAGGTAGGGAGTGTGAGATTTCCCCGTCCTGCACCCGGTCGGGCCCCCCTCTGGATCGTCGCGACGCTGGGCCTGGTGATCCTCACGGCCGGAGCGACGTGGTGGGGCCTCGCCTCCAGCGTTGACAAGCCGAGCTGGATCGAGGTGGCTTGGAACGTCAAGGACGACCGGACCATCGACATCACGTACCAGGTCAGCAAACCCTCGGACATGACCGTGCGCTGCACCATCGAGGCGCAGGCCGACGACCATTCCGTGGCCGGCACCACCGAGGTGCTCATCGGACCCCAAGAGGCCCGGGAGACGCGGCACGTCACCACCGTGCGCACGACCGTACGGGCGGTCCGCGGCGGCATCAAAACCTGCCGTGAAGTCACGCCGGAGTGATTCGGGCGAGGATCGGCTCTCTCCAACCTGACGTTCGCCTCAATCCCCCGTACAATCGTTGACTTACGACCCGCCTGGTCTGACCAGCGGACGCACAGACGCCAGGTCCGCTGCGGGGCTCTCCCCGTTGCCGCGGTCCGTCGTTCGTCGTCCGTCGTCCGTGCCGACTGTTCAGCAACACTCCTGAAGACGGCCCCACGGCGTGGGCCGTCCTCGTCAACCGGGTCCTGTGGGTTGCCATACCGCTCGCGCCGAGGTCCGGCGCGAGAGTCACGCATCAAGGAGCATCATCGTGTCCGACATCACGGCGCCGTCGGCGAGCTACCTCACTCAGGAGGCACACGACCGGCTGACCGCCGAGCTGGAGCACCTGAAGGGGACGGGCCGCGTCGAGATCTCCCGACGGATCGAGGCGGCCCGGGAGGAAGGGGACCTGCGGGAGAACGGCGGCTACCACGCGGCCAAGGAGGAGCAGGGCAAGATGGAGGCCCGCCTGCGCCAGTTGACGCAGCTCCTGGAGCACGCGATCGTCGGCGAGACCCCTCCCGACGACGGCGTCGTGGAACCCGGCATGGTCGTGACCGTCGACATGTTCGGCGACAAGATGACGTTCCTGATCGGCAGCCGCGAGATCGCCGGGCAAAACCTGGAGGTCTACTCGGAGAAATCTCCGATCGGCGAGGCGCTGATGGGCAAGAAGACGGGCCAGAGCGCGACGTACAAGGCCCCGAACGGCAAGGACATCACGGTCAAGATCCTCGCTGCAAAGCCACACAACAACTGACACCGACCAGGGCTGCGTCTCGAAGGGCGGCGCTCGCTTCACCGGGCGCCGTCTTTCGTCTGCCGAGGCCGACCCTGGGGCCATTCAGGTCCGCTCCGGCGGCCCACTCTTCCGCGCGAGGACGTACGGAAGAGTGACGTGGATGATCGGTCCGATAGCGAGCGCGTAGAGCAGCGTGCCTACGCCGAGGTTCCCTCCGAGTGCGAAGCCGACGATCACGACAGTGACCTCGATGCTCGTACGGACGAGGCGCACGGAGCGACCAGTGATGCGGACCAGCGCGGTCATGACTCCGTCCCGGGGTCCTGGCCCGAGCCGCGCACCGATGTACACCGCCGACGCCATGCCGTTGAGCAGCACGCCCCCGACGAGCATCGCCGCCTGCGCCTCGACGGCGCTTGGGGGACCCACGACGTGCAGCGTCGCGTCGAGGATCGGCCCGATGATCAGCGCGTTGAGGATCGTGCCCACGCCGGGGCGCTCACGCAACGGGATCCAGAGCAGCAGCACGCTGACGCCGACGATCACCGACCAGGCGCCCACGGTGAGACCGAAGTGTCTGACCAGCCCCTGGCTGAGGACGTCCCAGGGGAGGACGCCGAGGCCCGCAGCCATGATCAGCCCCTCCCCGACGCCGAAGAGCACGAGCCCGACCAGGAGCTGCGCCGTGCGCGGGAACGGCCGGTGCCGCAGCGAGATCGGCGATGTCGACGGCTTCTGGGCGGGCACGGACACGACGAGCAGGCTAAACCGTGACGCGGGAGGTGCGATACGCAGCGAGCCGTCGACCGCGCGCCGGTTCGGGCTCCTGGCCGGCGGCCGCGACGCTCTTCGGGCCCTTCGAGCACGGCTCATCCGGTGGCGGGCGAGCGGGTGCCGGACCGACGTGCGAGACTTCCGCGCATGGGAGCGTGGTGGTTCGGCACAGCAGGCGCGAACGCGAGCATGGTCGATGCAGGGACGGCGCTACCCGGTCGGCAGGCGGAGCTGCAGGGCGTCTCGACGCGGCACGAGGTCCTGGATGCGCCGCTGCGCGGACCGTGGGAGCTCGCCGACGGCGGGCGCGCCGACGTGCTGTACGTGGCGATGGGGTGCTTCTGGGGCGCCGAACGCATCATGTGGGAGCTGCCGGGTGTCGTGTCGACGGCAGCGGGTTACATGGGCGGGTACACACCGAACCCGACGTACGAGGAAGTGTGTTCCGGACGCACCGGTCACGCGGAGGCGGTGCTGGTGGCATACGACCCGTCTGCCACGACGGCGGGGCACGTGCTGCAGGCGTTCTGGGAAAACCACGACCCCACGCAGGGGATGCGACAAGGCAATGACCTGGGCTCGCAGTACCGATCGGCGATCTACTGGGCGACGCCGCAGCAAGAGGTGGCGGCGCGCACGACCGCTCAGACGATGGCGAGAGAGCTACGCGCGGCGGGCGTGACGTCTGTGATCACGACCGAGTTGCGGCCCGCGGGCGCTGGGCACGACGAACGGTTGGCGGACCCGGGGCCGGGGACCGGACCGGTAGACGGTCAGGCCGGCGCGTTCTTCTACGCCGAGGAGTACCACCAGCAATACCTGCACAAGAACCCCGGCGGATACTGCAACCATGGCCCGAACGGGTTTACCTGTCAGGTTGCCGCGCTCTGATCCATTCCTGGAGCTGAGCCGGCTCCGCAGCGAGGACGTCGTGGGCGGGTTCGACGTGGCATGGGTACGGTCGTGCGGAACCCACCGACCAGGAGGTTTGAGCGAATGAGCGAATCCATCAAGGTCGCCGCAGCCGATGAGATCCCGGATGGCGGCGCAACCGTCGTTACCGGGGCCGCGAACGGCACCGGCGAAGACATCACGGTCTTCCGCTGCGACGGGAGCTTCTACGCGCTCGACGACACCTGCTCGCACGCGCAGGCGTCCCTCGCGGAAGGCTGGGTGGAGGACAGCCAGGTGGAGTGTCCCCTGCACGGCGCCGCCTTCGACCTTCGCACCGGTGAAGCCCTGTGCCTGCCCGCGACACGGCCGGTCGCGACCCACAAGGTCGAGGTCCTCGACGGCCAGGTGTGGCTCTACCCGAGCACCCCCGCGGTCGGCATCTGAGCGGCCGCAGACACCGCGGAGGCGTCGCGTCGACGGTGGTATCGCGGGCGCCGGTACGCGGCCGCGCCCAAGGGTTCAGCCCACCAAGATGTCGCCTCTTAAAATGAGCTGAGCTGAGCTGGGCGCCTAGCCACGCCCCCTGGTCCTGTAGCCGTCCCAAGACCGCGCGCAACGCATCTTCCTGGCGGGTCAACGTGTGTGACCCACGCTCCCCGTCGCGCGTCTGCTGAGTCGGCGGCGGGGAGTACAGCGCCAAGCGATCAGGGCCCTGCGCGGCCCGGGCTGCCGCATACGCTTCCCACGTCGCGGCGTCCGCGTTCGCGGCCACGCCGCCGAGCGCCCGAGCGCTCACGCTGAGCTGCGCCTGCGTGCCGCGGACGTCTCGATCGAAGGCGGCCGCCAGCTCCTGCCCTGTTCACGGCGGGCAGGCCCCGCTCGTCCCGACGGACGCCTGGGAAGCCGAGTGGTGTCCGTGGCCCGTCCACCCCATCCTCGGGCGTGCCGCCGACCGGCGCGCCACCCGACGTCAACCCCGCGCCCAAGCCACTCAGGGCGCCGTCGGTGCGTCCGGGCGCCCCGGTCCCCCTGGCGGTCTCGGTCCTCCCGGCGGTCTCGGCAGAGGCCAACCCCAACGCGGACAGCACCCGGGAGGCGGTGGCCGACGCGCCGGCCCCTTGAGCGGAGGCCACCACGACCGCGGCGCGCGCCACCAGGTCCGTCGCGCGGTCAAGCGTGGGCGCGCTCAGCCACTGCACCCCCACCTGAAAGGTCCGTCCCGGGTCTGCGGCGCGCACCTCCACATCGACCCCCGGCAGGACGCCGCGCACCAGGCTCCCCGTGGACTGCGTCAACGCGGCCGTCTCGCCAGGTCGCTGCACCTCCAGCAGGGTGTCTCGCCCACTCACCAGCGGCACCACGCGCCCCAGAATCGCCGACGTCGTGGGCGGGTCCTCGCCGTTCACGATCGTGACGCTGCTCGACCGCCCGCTGCTCAACGACGTGATGTGCAACTGAACACCGCCGGAACCGATCGGCGCGACGGTGGCCCTGACCGCCACGTTCGCCTGGTTGATCGACTGGGCCAGCTGCGCGATCGTCGGGTACCGGCCGACGTCGATGACGGTCGTGCACTCCTCCGAGGTGTCGAGGTGTTGCACCAGACCGATCGTGCGTTCCGTCCCGTCGCCGAGCGCTTCATCGGGCGCAAAGGTCCGCGCGGTCACGGCCGTGCCGGACGACGCGACCGACAGGACCCTGACTTCCGCGAGCCCCGCCGGCGCTTCGGGGGCCGCCACCACCGTGACCAGGGTCGGCGCGCCGGAGATGATCGACCGGGTGGCGGTGGCCCCGCCAGGGGCGCCGATGTCGGCGGCCGCCCGCCCGAGCCCGGCGAGCGCCACTCGCAGCGGCGAGAGCGTGTCCTCTAAAACCGGCCGAGCGACGGTGGGTTCGGGCCCGGTGATCGCGCCCAAGACCAGGTCGGAGGCCCGGACCGCCGACGGGACGTCACCGACGGACAGGCGGTGGAGCACGTCCTCGACGCCGGCGGCGATCTGAGCGTAGGCCGAGCTGCTCTCCGCCGAGCGGGCCACGTGGGCAAGCATCCCGTCCAGGAGGTCCGCCGCCCTCGGGCCGCCGTCGACGGGAGGTCCCGCCGTGTCGGAGGCCTGCGCGACGAGACGATCCGGGACCGCGTTGACGCTGGCGGCCAGCTCGGGCAGCATCCCGTCCACGATGTCCCGGTGCCCGGCGACGGCACCCGCCGACACGTTCACGCTCGCGCCCCCCGCTGTGAGCACCGCGCGAGAGCCCGCGGGGGTCCCGACTTCGAGAGGCCGCATCCCGGCTCCGGACACCAGCGCTCGACCGCCCACGTGCACGTCCATCGCAGACCCCGTGCCGGGCTATGCCGTCGCGCCCACCGACCGTGAAAGGGCTCCGACGAGCTGGTCTCGCTGCCGGATCGCCTCGGGAGGCGCCACGCCGCCGACGCGGGCCGAGGACCGGATGAGTCCGTTGAGGTCCGCGACCCGACGGGCCTTGTCGTTCGTCTCCGCGACGGCGCGCTCGAGGCCGTCGGCAGCATCGTCCGTCAGCCGTGCCACGATCGCGGCTAGCCACCCCACGGCGGCGAGGGCGTCCGCGACCTGCCGCGCCCGCTCTTCCGCAGACACCGGCGGCCGCGTGGGCGCCTCTGGAAGGACGCGGTCGGACAGAACACGGTCGGACAGAACGGAATGGTCGGCGTCGGCGTCCTGCATGACGACATCGCGCAGCACCGCGGCCTTCTCGGTGGCCCGCTGCGACCGCTCTCGAGTCTCCTGCGCCGTCCTCGAGGACGTGGCGCCCTGGAACAGATCGAGGTCTGCGGCCACCCTGGCGTCGGGGCGGCGCGCCGCCTTGTCCTCCCGAGGCCAGACGTCCGCGAGGGTTCGCGCCGCCTCACGGCCCGGCGCGGTCAGGGCCCGCTCGACCCTCGTCAGGTCGTCGCGACGAACCTCCAACAGTCCCGTCACCGCCTGTGCGCGCAGAGCCGACGACGATAGCGTCGGCGCGGCGACGGAAACGCTCTCACCGGCCTGCCGCGCGGAGTTGGTACGTCCCCCGGTCGACGCCTCGTGCTCCGCGCGGGAGCCGGTGCGCGTCGACGGCGGCACCCCGACCACCGAAGGCACCCGGGTCCAGCTCGCCTGAATTGGCGTATTCACGTACGACATAGCAGAACTCATCCATGAGTGGCCCCAGCGAGGCGGCCGGTGGGCTGTCCGATAGCGCGTCCGAGGACGTCCGCAGGGACACCCCCGTACGACGTCCCTATCGGTCGACCGACCTGTGACCTGAGGGGCCGTGCTTCCCGGCGCTCACGAAGGACGCACCAAGTCCGTCAAGGCATGGACGAACCGGTCATGGGTCGCGGGGTCGCGGGCGGCGACCCTCAGCCACGTCGGCCCCAGTCCGGGAAACGTCTCGCCCCGCCGGACCGCGAAGCCCCGCGCCGCCAGCGGCACGCGCAGGGAGTCCAGGCTCTCGGCGAGACGGGCCGATTCACTGACGGCGAAGGGGGTCAGACACGCCCGCACCGCGCGCAGCGCAGGGGTGGACACCGACCAAGGCGGCTGCTGGGCAGCGCACACGGCCACCAGCTCCGCGTCTCCGACGAGGAACCCGACCCGCAGTCCCGCGAGTCCCCACGTCTTGGTCAGGGACCGCACCACGAGAATCCCGGACATGTCGTCGCTGATCAGAGTCTCCGGCTCCCCCGGCACAGCGTCCATGAACGCCTCGTCCACCACGAGCGTCCGGCCGGGACGACGCAGTCGCCGTAGGTCGGCGGCCGGGTGCAGCACCGAGGTGGGGTTGGTGGGGTTGCCGACCATGACGAGATCCCCGGTGTCGGGGATATCGGCGGTGTCGAGCCCGAAGCCGTCTCGGGCCGTCAACAACACACGCTGGACCGGACGTCGGGCGGCCCGCAACGCCGCCTCCGGTTCGGTGAACTGCGGATGCACGACGCACGGCGCCTGCCCAGGAAGGCCCCGCGCCATCAGCGTGAACGCCTCAGCCCCGCCGGCGGTGATCAGCACCTGGTCACCGCCGACCCCGAGGTGAGCCGCGAGCGCTCCCGTCGTGGCGTCGGCATCGGGGTAGGCGGCCCAGTCCGCATCGTCGGTCACCGCCTCCACGAGCCAGCGCGGTGTGCGGGCGGGGCGCACGTTCACGGCGAGGTCGACCAAGCCAGGGGCGATGTCACGGTCTCCGTGATGGTCCAGGTCACACGCCTCGTCGCGAGGCACCTCCACCGGAGGGAGGGCGCGATGCGGGGCCATGCAGAAATTCTCCCAGACATCAGGAGCGGCCGACGGCCTCAGCCTCCCGATCCTCAATCGCCGGACGTCACTCGCTGGACGTCAAGGGACGGACGTCAACCGACGGACGTCAACCGACGGACGTCAACCGACGGACGTCAAGGGACGGACGTCAACCGACGGATCGACGGGTCACCTCCAGGTCGGCACGGAGCCGCTCCTCCCACGCGTCCCCGGGCGCGTCGGCGGACGTGTCGAAACGGTGTCGGCACAGGTCGTAGACGAGCACGCTCACCTGGTCGTAGGCGCACTCCGGGCCCAGGTCCTGCACGAGAGGCTCGGTCAGGTGCCGGTCGTGCCAGGGGAGTTGCTCCTCGCAGCGACGCGCCAGCTCGCGCAGCGCCTGGGCGTGGTGGAGCGCCTGATCGAGCGGCAGCGTACGCCATCGCTCCCCCAGGCGCTCCACCTCCTGGCGGATCACCGCGGGGACGTGGGCGGTCCTCATGGCGGCGTCATCGTCGCCACGGGGTCCGACCCATCGCAGCGCGTGACGCTCAGTCGCGACCGGTGAGCTGTGCGATCAAGCGGAGCAGCTCCAGGTAGAGCCACACGACCGTGACGATCAGCCCATGTGCGAGGAGCCACGAGTACTTCTCAGGCATCTGCGCGGACACCGCCCGATCGATGGAGTCGAAGTCCATCGCGAGGGAGTACGACGCCAGGCCGACAGCAAAGACGCTGACCAGGATCGACATGCCGGAGCCGAAGCCGAAGAAACCCCAGCCGCTGTTGGCGCCGAACGCCCACGCGGCGACGAAGTTGGCGAGCGCGAAGAGGAGGTAGCCGCCGATGGCCATCGTGAAGATCCGGCGGGACTTGCTGGTCACCTTGACGATGCCGCTCTTCCAGCCGAAGAGCATCGCCGCGAAGACACACAGGGTCGCGATGACCGCCGTGGAGACGACGTTGGGTCCGAACGCGTTCGCGTAGATGCTGGATACGCTGCCGACCAGCACACCCTCGAGCGCCGCAAACGCCACGATGAGCGGCACGCTGATGGTCTTCTTGAACGCGATCACGAGGCCGAGCCCAAGCGTGATCAGGATCGCCGGCAACATGAGCGCCGTCGTCGTGGAGCGCGGCAGCAGCAGTCCCGTGATGGCGGCGCCGGCCAGAACCAAGCCGAACAGGCCGAGGAACTTCATGATCACGTCGTCGAACGTGACCCGGCCCATGGCGACCGGGCCCGCGGAGGGAGACGCGTACATCTGGCCCAGTTGCTCGGAGCTCATCTGCGGGGGCGGCCCCTGCTGGCCGTATCCGGGAGCCTGGCCGTAGCGCGTACCCTGCGGCGGTCCGTGCTGAGGCTGTTGACGGCCCCCGAAGGAGGCGTACCCGCCCTGGGAGATTCCCTTGTCGATGCGGTCGAAGACCGGATTGCTCATGATCTGGTGGGCCTTTCGGTCCGGCGTGATGGTGTTGCGGTCACGAAGGTAGAGCGCGACGCACGTGCCGCGTGCCGCGACACTTCTGCCTGGTAAGACGTCGCGGCACGCGCCATTGTTCCCGGTGTTCGGGAGCTCGCGTGTTCCCGTCTGCGCGCGCTCCGGTGTTCACGCGCTCCCGCGCGCGAAGACAGCGCACCAGGGTGTCGCCGCCCACGCTCCTGCCCGAACATGACCGACGCTCACACCGAAGGCACGCGCTCGGTGTGGCCAGGTTTCCGACCATGAGCATCTGTGCCCCCGACGGGAGTCGAACCCGCACCACAGCCATTTTAAGTGGCCTGCCTCTGCCGGTTGGGCCACGGGGGCGAGACCAGGCTAGCCGCGCCGTTGCGACGCCACCGCGGGCAGGTCATTCCCGCAGCGCCGCAGCGATCGCCGCGTCCAGCATCGGCTCGGTCAATCGGCCGGTGAAGGTGTTCTGCTGACTGACGTGGTAGCAGCCGACCAGCTGCGCTGCCGCCCCGTCGGGGCGGCGCACCGGAACGGTCGCCTGGTGTCCGAATCGCGTCGACCGCCCGACCGGGACGTCCCAGCCGGTACGGCGCAATCCCGCGAGCGTGGCGGTCCACCCGATCTGTCCTAGCGCGAGGATGCCGGTGACCTGCGGCGCGAGGAGGACCAGCTCGCGATCGAACCAGGGCGCGCACGCGCTGCGCTCCTGACTGGTCGGCGTGTTCGCGGGCGGGGCGCACCGGACGGGAGCGGTGATGCGGGCCCCTCGCAGGGCTAACCCGTCGCCGGCGTGTTCGCTACGAGGCTGGGTGGCCACGCCGGCGCGGTGCAGCGCCGCGTACAGGAAGTCGCCGCTCCGGTCGCCGGTGAACATCCGGCCGGTCCGGTTCGCGCCGTGGGCGGCCGGCGCGAGCCCGACGATCA
>CAJDWP010000020.1_pt1 | contig 37440 bp, 28 predicted proteins | sample 7391631 | NCBI WGS metagenome assembly CAJDWP01 (sample SAMEA7055740, study PRJEB34461) | soil metagenome | biome: terrestrial ecosystem; feature: Peninsula; material: soil | place: Antarctica | collected 2016 | reverse complement strand
TTGGCCTGCCGTCGATGGACGGACTGGAAGTATGCCGTCGCCTCCGCAACGAGGGGCGGACGGCTCCCGTCCTCATCCTCACAGCGCGGGCGGACGAGGTGGACACCGTCGTCGGCCTCGACGCGGGCGCTGACGACTATGTGACCAAGCCGTTCCGGCTCGCCGAGCTGCTCGCCCGCGTGCGTGCCTTGCTGCGTCGCACCCCTGGCGGGGGTGCCGATGAGGTCGGCGGCATCCGCATCGACCCGCAGGCGCGGCGGGCGTACATGAACGATGACGAGTTGCAGCTCACCGCAAAAGAGTTCGACCTCCTACGGGTGCTGGTGCGCGAGCAGGGCAAGGTCGTCTCCCGCGAGCAACTCATGCGGGAGGTCTGGGAGACCCAGTGGTTCGGGTCGACGAAGACGCTCGACATGCACGTCTCCGTGTTACGCAAGAAGCTCGGAGATGACGCGGCGCGGCCGCGATACATCACGACGGTACGAGGTGTGGGGTTCCGGTTTGAGCGACCGGACGGGATGGGTTAAGCCGTGCGGCGCCTGCTGATCAGGTCAGCACTGCTCGCTGGCGCGGTCGGGTTCGGCGTGTTCTTCATACCGGCGACGATCGCCGCCGTTTGGGGCGTGAACCGGCACCTGGAGCTAGACCGGCAGCTTGGCGTCCCCCCGCCCTCCGTTCAGCTGCTGTGGGTCCTCGCCGCCGTGATCGTCTGTGCGATCATCGCCGGCCTCATCGGGCTGCTCGTCTCCCTTCGCGAGGCCGCCCGGTTTGTCGAACCGATGCAGAAGCTGACCGACCAGGCGGAGCGGCTCGGCGCGGGCGACGCCCGGTACGAGCGCATCCGCTGCGGCGTGGAGGAGATCGACCGCGTCTCCGACGTGCTCGCGCGCAGCGCCTCTCAGCTCCTCGCGTCGCTGTCCTCGGAGCGGGACTTCGCGGCGGACGCCTCCCATCAGCTCCGTACGCCCTTGACCGCCTTGCTCATGCGCCTCGAGGAGATCTCGCTCACCGACGACCTGGAGGTCGCCCACGAGGAGGCGAATATCGCGATCGAGCAGGTGGAGCGACTGAACGCGACCGTCGACTCCCTGTTGGCGCGCTCGCGGGTCCACGCTCCCTCTCGGATTGAAGCCACCTCGCTCGACGCGGTCCTCGCGGGTCTGCAGCGCGAGTGGATGCCGGCGTTCGAGGCGGAGCAGCGCACGATCCGCGTCGCGGGGGAGCGAAGCTTGCGCATCGTCACGACGCAGGTGGCGTTGGCGCAGATTCTCTCGACCCTCATCGAGAACTCCCTCGTCCACGGTCGGGGGCTGGTCCGCATCGACGCGCGCCGGTCCGGCCCGTCCGTCGTGGTGGAGGTGTCCGACCAGGGCCCGGGGGTCACGCCCGAGCTGGCCCCGCACATCTTCGAGCGGTCCGTGAGTACGAAGAGCACGGGGCTTGGCCTGGGCCTCGCTCGTGACCTCGCCGAGAGCCACGGCGGCCGACTGGAGCTCGTGTCGGGGTACCCCGTCGTGTTCGCGCTCTTCCTGTCTGCCGCCGAGCCGACCCTGGAGGGCGCGTCGGGGTCGCCGCAATCGAGGGGCGTTGTCAGCGACCGGTCCGGCTGGGCGGACTGACCGAACCGGTACCCTGACCCTCGTGCACAGCGACTCCGCGCCGATCGCGCCCTCGGCAGCGCCCGCCCGGCGGGTGCCCGGCGGGTTCCCGGTTGTCGGCATCATCGGTGGCGGCCAACTGGCCCGGATGTGCGCACCGCCGGCCGTCGGGCTGTGCATCCAGCTCTCGGTGCTGGCCGAATCCGCCGACGCGTCGGCGGCACTCGTCGTACCGTCCGCTCCCGTCGGCGCGCACGACGATCTGGAGACCGTGCGCGCGTTCGCCCGCGCGTGCGACGTGGTGACCTTCGACCACGAACACGTTCCCGCCCACGTGTTGTCGGCGCTCGAAGCCGACGGCGTGGTGCTGCGGCCCTCGCCGGCCGCGCTGCGCTTCGCGCAGGACAAGCTGGCGATGCGCGAACGGCTGAGCGCGCTGGGCGTGCCGTGCCCCCGGTGGGCGCGCGTCCGGACGCCGGAAGACCTGCGCGTCGTCGGTGAAGACGTCGGCTGGCCGGTGGTCTTGAAGGCGCCGCGGGGTGGGTACGACGGCAAGGGCGTCCGCGTCGTCGCGGGTGTCGAGGAGGCCGCAGACTGGTTGGACCAGATCGGGGACGCCCCCGGAGCCGACCCCAGGGATCCTCGAGGATTCGCGCCGGCGTTCGAGAACGGCATCCTCGCCGAGGAAAAGGTCGATTTCGTCCGAGAACTGGCAGTGCTGGTGGCCCGTAGCCCGTCCGGGCAGGCCGCGGCGTGGCCGGTCGTGGAGACGGTGCAGACCGACGGGGTGTGCGCGGAGGTGCTCGCCCCGGCGCCGGGGCTGGATCCTGCCGTGGCGGTGGCCGCCACGGAGGCGGGGCTGCGGATCGCGGGCGAGCTGGACGTCACCGGGGTGCTGGCGGTCGAGCTGTTCGAGCTGTCGGCGCGGGCGACGGCGACGCGCGGCGACGGGGCGCGGTTCGTGGTCAATGAGCTCGCGATGCGCCCGCACAACAGCGGCCACTGGTCCATCGACGGGGCGGTGACGAGCCAGTTTGAGCAGCACTTGCGGGCCGTGCTCGACCTGCCGCTAGGGGATCCGCGAGCGAGGGCACGCTGGAGCGTGATGACCAACGTGCTCGGCGGCACGGACGAGGACCTGTACGACTCCGTCTACGCGGCCTACCGGCACCTGTTCGCCCGAGACCCGGCCTTGAAGATGCACTGGTACGGCAAGCGCGTGCAGCCGGGCCGCAAGGTCGGTCACGTCACCGTCTGTGGCGATGACCTGGACGGTCTGGACGACCTGCGCGCCCGGTCGCGGCACGCCACCGACTATCTGGCGGGAGTGATCCGGCAATGAGCGACACGACGTCACCGCGTCCGCAGGGCGGCCCCCTCGTAGGCATCGTGATGGGCAGCGACAGCGATTGGCCGGTGATGGAGGCGGCCGCGCAGGCGCTGGACGAGTTCGCGGTGGCGTACGAGGCCGATGTCATCTCGGCGCACCGGATGCCCGACGAGATGATCGCCTACGGTCGTGGTGCCGCCGACCGTGGGCTGCGGGTGATCATCGCGGGCGCGGGCGGTGCCGCCCACCTGCCGGGGATGCTGGCGTCGGTGACCCCGCTGCCGGTGATCGGCGTGCCCGTCCCGCTGGCGTACCTCGACGGGATGGACTCGCTGCTCTCCATCGTGCAGATGCCGGCTGGGGTGCCGGTGGCGACCGTGTCGATCAGCGGCGCCCGCAACGCCGGTCTGCTCGCCGCGCGCATCCTGGCGTCGGCCGACACGGCCGAGGGGTCGTCGCGAAGGGCGCGGATGAGCGCTTTCCAGGCCGAGCTACGAGACGTGGCGCACGCCAAGGGCGCCGCCCTGCGACAGCGCCGCGCCGGCACGGCTCACGACTAGAGTCGGCATGTGCGGCCCGAGGACGCGGCGTGCACGACGGTCGTGTCCGACATGATCGACGCGTCTGAGCAGGATGAGCGCAGGGTCGCTGGGCGTGCTGTCGAAGGCCGCACCGAAGGCCGCACCGAGGACCGGCCGAGTTGCGGCGCAGGACACCAGAGCAGGAGTCACCCATGAGGTTCGGACTGTTCATCCCCCAGGGCTGGCGCATGGACCTGGTCGGCATCGACCCGTTGCAGCACTGGGGCGTCATGGCCGGACTGGCGCGGCGCGCCGATTCCAGCGATGACTGGACCAGCGTGTGGGTTTACGACCACTTCCACACGGTGCCGGAGCCGAGTGAGGAGGCCACCCATGAGGCGTGGTCGTTGATGTCCGCGCTCGCGGCCGTCACCGGCCGGGTCCGCGTGGGGCAGATGTGCACCTGCATGGCCTACCGCAACCCCGCGTATCTCGCCAAGGTCGCCGCGACCGTCGGAGATGGGGATCGGCGCGGGCTGGTACGAGCACGAGTGGCGGGCGTACGGCTACGGATTCCCCCCGATCGGGATGCGCCTGGGCGCCCTTCTGGAGGGGGTCGAGATCTTCCGGCAGGCGTGGACGACGGGCCGGGCCACCTACGACGGCAAGTATTACCAGGTGGATGGGGCGCTGTGCTTCCCGCGGCCGTTACAGGGCACCTCGATCGAGGGTTCCCCCCTCAACGGGATCCCGATGTGGATCGCGGGCGGCGGGGAGAAAAAGACCCTGCGGATCGCGGCCCAGTACGCCGACTACACGAACTTCGACGGCACCCCCGAGACGTTCGGGCACAAGAGCGAGATCCTCGAGGCGCATTGCCGGGAGGTCGGCCGCGACTACGACGAGATCGTCCGGTCCGCCAACTACAACGTGGTCATCGGTCGCGACGAGGACGAGGTGCGCGACCGGCTCGAGTGGCTACGCGACCACCTGGTCAGCGCTGGCGTGCCCGACGCTACGGCGGTCTCGCAGGTCGAGAACCTGGCGACGCAGCCGTTGGTCGGCACCCCCGAGCAGATTGTCGAAGTGCTCGCCGGTCTGCGGGCGCAAGGGATGACGTACGCGATCTGTTACTTTGCCGAGGCCGCGTACGACACATCGGGCATCGACCTGTTCGAGCGCGCGGTGATCCCGGAACTGCGCGGCGAAGGCACCCACCCGCACGAGCACAGCCACCGACGCCGCCGCTGAGGACGGGTCAGCCGAGCCGATCTGGCCGACTCCTCGCCTTCCGCTGCGGGCACACCTCGCTGCGCTCGGCGTACCCTGCGCTGCAGACTTCGTCGTCAGCCGAGCCGATCTGGCCGACTCCTCGCCTTCCGCTGCGGGCACACCTCGCTGCGCTCGGCGTACCCTGCGCTGCAGACTTCGTCGTCAGCCGAGGGACTGCGGGCGCTGCTTGGCGATCTGCGCCATCAGCTCCCTGCGGGCGATCGCGTGCGGAAGCGACACGTACTGCTTGTATGCCGCCAGCTCCGCCGCGCCTTGTCGCTGTAGTGCCGCGATCTCCGCCCGCACGTCCTCCGGCGTCTTGTTCTGGCTCATTTTCGCCTTGCCGACCCATCGCTCGATCAACAGCTCGAGGCCGACGATCGCTCGAGTCATCCGCGTCAGGTACTCCTCCGGCGCCTCGTTCACGCGCCACGCCGACCCCTCCGCCGCCTCGTGATGCTCGGTCAGGGCCTCCACGTGGGCGCGCAGCCATACCGCGTCGTCGTGAACCACCAACCGCCCGTACGCCTGCACGGTGATGTAATCCCACGTCGGCACCACGGCCCTGCCCTCGTCATGACCCGGAAAATATGACGGAGACACATAGTGATCACCCCCATGCACGATGACCAGCGACGGCCCGACGCACGGCCGCGAACACTGCGTGTTGTTCCGGGCCACGTGCGCGAGCAGCCGGCCGTGCGGCGCGCCCTGCGCGGCCTCGGGCTCGTACTGGAAGGGCAGGAACGTCGCGTCCGGTCCCTCGTCGTGCACCGTGATCAAGTCGCCGGCCCCCATCGTGGACAAGATGGCGGCGATGTCGTCGTCGTTCAACGCGAAGTGGTCGGCTACATACACGTCCGCCAGTGTGTCGCGCCGACGACCGGGTCGGGACGACGGGGTACATACCCCAGCGCGCCAGGGGTCGCGTTGGTCACATTCGAACCCCTCGGGGCCGCCCGCACCCGTGGTGAGACGCGAGGACGAGGGAGGATCCGCGGTATGGCCGCGAACCGCGATTTTGACCTGTTCAAGCCCTCCGAGGACCACGAAGAGATGCGCGGCGCCATCCGCGAGATCTGCGACGAACAGATCGCGCCACGGGCGGCGCAGGTCGACAAAGCCGGGGAGTTCCCTCAGGAGAGTTACGACGCGCTGCGGCGCGCGGACTTCCACGCCCCGCACATCGGCGAAGAGTACGGAGGGGTCGGGGCTGACGCCCTCGCGACCTGCATCGTCATCGAGGAGGTGGCCCGCGCCTGCATGTCGTCGAGCTTGATCCCGACCGTCAACAAGCTGGGCACCATGCCGATCATCCTCGCGGCCGGCGAGGACCTGAAGAAGAAGTACCTCCCGCCGGTCGCCTCGGGGGAGGCCATGTTCTCGTACGGGCTGAGCGAGCGGGAAGCCGGCAGCGACACGGCGTCGATGAAGACCCGCGCCCGCCGCGACGGCGACGACTGGATCCTCAACGGGCAGAAGTCGTGGATCACGAATGCGGGTGTTTCGCAGTACTACACGGTGCTCGCGGTAACCGATCCGGACGCGCGGCGAGGGTCCAACGTGTCGGCGTTCGTCGTCGAGAAGTCCGACCCCGGGTTCGGCTTCGGGGAGAAGGAGCGCAAGCTCGGCATCAAGGGGTCCCCGACGCGGGAGCTGCACTTCGACGCCTGCCGCATCCCCGGCGATCGGATCATCGGAGCAGAGGGTGAGGGCCTCAAGATCGCGCTCCGCACGCTCGACCACACGCGCGTCACGATCGGCGCGCAGGCCGTCGGCGTCGCGCAAGGGGCCCTGGACTACGCGCTGCGTTACGCGAAGGAGCGCCGCCAGTTCGGCACGGTGATCGCGCAGTTCCAGGGGCTGCAGTTCATGCTTGCCGATATGGCGATGGAGCTGGAGGCGGCCCGGCAGATGGTCTACGTGGCGGCCGCCAAGTCTGAGCGGGAGGACCCGGACCTGGCGTTCTTCGGCGCGGCGGCGAAGTGCTTCGCCTCCGATGTGGCGATGAAGGTGACGAGCGACGCGGTGCAACTGTTGGGCGGCGCCGGGTACGTCGAGGACCATCCGGTCGAGCGGATGATGCGCGACGCCAAGGTCACCCAGATCTATGAGGGGACCAACCAGATCCAGCGCCTGGTGATGGCCAGGTCTCTTCTGCGGGGGTGAGCCAACCGCGCCGTACGCGGCGCCGTGATCGAACCGCGCCGTACGCGGCGCCGCAGCGACTCGCGCCGGCGCCTTGCAGTGCTCGCACAGTGACGTCGTCGATACTGGGGTCATCATGGCTCGCAACCCCTTCGAGGGTCGGGGACAGCCCGGCCCGTCCGCGGACGACGGCGACCTGTTCGACGTGCGGCGAACTGCCCGCGCCCGGCGGGGAACGCTCGCGGACCCGGATTCCCTCACTCCGCGGCTGAGACGCCGTCGCGCGTTCACCCTGGTGGGGATGACCTGGCTGGTTCCGGGGTTGGCGCAGCTCGTCGCGGGGCGACGCCGGCTGGGCCGGTGGGGTGTGCGGATCTGGGCCGCGACGATCCTCGTGGTGGTCCTCGGCGCGATGCTGTGGCTGTGGCGGCGCGTCTGGCTGTTCACGATCACGGGTCACAGCTGGGTGCTGATGGCCCTGGCAGGCCTGTGCGTCGTGCTCGCGGTCACGTGGGTGGTCATGTTCATCGACGCGGCGCGGCTGGGTCGGCTACGCGGCCTGCCGAACTCGACGCGTCGGGGGGTGGCCGCGCTGACCGTCGTCGGGATGCTCGCGACCGCCGGGCCGCTCACGTGGGCATCCAGCGCGCTCTACGCGGGCTCGTCGGTGATGAACCGCATTTTCTCCTCCGGCGTGAGTAAACCCCCGTCTGGCGGCCGTTACAACATCCTGTTGCTCGGCGGCGACTCCGGCGCTGACCGCGTCGGCACAAGACCGGACACGGTCATCCTGGCCAGCATCGACGCGGTCGGTGGCGAGACGGTCACCTTCGGGTTCGCCCGCGACACCGAGAACATCAACTTCCGGACCGGCTCCACGATGGCGCGCCTCATGCCGGATGGCTGGAACTGCGGCGACGAGTGCCTGCTCAACGGGCTCTACACGTGGGGAACGAATAACCAGGACCGTTTCCCGCACGACGTGCAAGACCCCGGCGCCCTCGCCACGGTCGAGGCGGTCGAGGCGCTGTCGGGGCTGGACATCCAGTATCACGCCCTGATTGAGCTGGAGGGCTTTGAGACCATGGTCGACGCAGTGGGCGGGCTCGACGTGATCGTCAAGAAGCCGACCCCGGTGGGCGGCGGCAGCTCCCCGGTGTACGAGTACATCCAGCCGGGCGAGCAGCACCTCAACGGGTTCTATGCGCTGTGGTACGCCCGTAGCCGCGAAGGCGCGACCAACTATGAGCGGATGGCGCGTCAGAAGTGCGTTCTCGGCGCAGCGTTGAAGCAGGTCGACGCACCGACGGTCCTGCTGAAGTTCCGGGAACTGGCGGAGGCGGGGGAGCAGGTGCTGCGCACGAACATTCCCCAGGCCGACCTCGGGGGGCTTGCCGACCTCGCGCTGAAATCCCGTGGCAAGCCGATGACGTCCGTGAACTTCGTCCCGCCGCTCATCGACCCGTGGAACTACGATCCGGCCGTGATCCGCGACCGGGTGGCGCAGGCGATCGACTCCAGCACATCGCGTGCGAGCACCCCCGCGGTGACGCCCAGCTCGCAGACCCCGTCCGGCGGCGACAGCGGGCCGGAGGGAACGGCTGCCACGACCGGTTCGTCCGCGGGACGTGCCGGTGGTGGCACGCAGGACACCAGCCGCGGCGAGGAGAGCAGCGAGTCTCTCACGGGTGACGGTTCTGATATCTGTGTGGTTCCGTGACCGCCGCGGACGCCTGGCCCAGCGTCAGCGTGATCATGCCGGTCCTCGCCGAGGAGCGGCATCTCGCCGATGCAGTCGCGCGCGTGCTATCTCAGGCTTATCCGGGGGCTCTGGAGATCGTCCTCGCCGTCGGGCCGAGCCGGGATCGCACGGAGGAGATCGCCCGTCAGCTGGCGACGGAGCAGCCCCTGGTCCGGTGGGTGCGCAATCCGAGCGGCCGTACTCCCGACGCGCTCAACGTGGCCCTGCGCGCCGCGCGGCACGACATCGTCGTACGCGTCGACGGGCACGCCGAGCTCTGCGACGGGTACATCCGGACCGCGGTCGACGAGCTGACCGCGCGCGGCGCAGTGAACGTGGGCGGGATCATGGACGCTCGTGGCACGACGACGTTCGAACGGGCCGTCGCATGCGCCATGCGCAGCCGCATCGGCGTGGGCGCGGCGCGGTTCCACACGTCTTCCGGCGGCGGACTTTGCTCGCCGCCGGCGGCTACGACCCACACTTCACGCGCGCGCAGGACTGGGAGCTCAACCACCGGCTCCGGCTCGCGGGGGGCGTCGTCTGGTTCACGCCGCAGTTGCGGGTCACGTACCGCCCGCGATCGACCCTCATCGCGCTCGCGAGACAGTACCGGCAGTACGGTCGCTGGCGTCGTGTCGTCGCTTCCCGGCACGCGGGCACGATCAATCCGCGCTACCTGGCGCCGCCGGCGATGGTGGTCGGCGCGTCGGCGGCCACTGTGGCCGGCCTTCTTGAGCCGCGCGCCCGAGGATGGCTGGCCGTGCCCGCCACGTACCTGCTGGCCGTGGTCGTCGGTGGATGGGCCGCGAGCCGGGGCGAGCAGCCTCGGACCCGGGCGCTGCTGCCCGTGGTGCTGGCGACGATGCACTGGTCGTGGGGGCTGGGCTTCCTGACCAGCCCGAAGAGGTTGCGCGACATCCCCGAGCGTGCGGTGTCGCGAGCGGGTGCCGACACCGACACCGATACCGACACCGGTAGCGGTAGCGGTAGCGATGCGGAGCCGACGGGGTGAGCCCGGCCGAATCGATGGCGCCAGTTGAAGTCGAAGTCGACGTGAGCGTGCTGACGTCGGGGCACGATGTCGCCGACGCCCGTCTACACCGCCAGGTGGCCGCGCTGCGGGCTCGCGGCCTGACCGTCGAGGTGCTCGGTTTGGGGGATCCGACCGACGCCCCGGTGGGGGCGCAGGTGCGGACGTGGCCGCGGCCGGGGCTGCCGGGGCGGGCCTGGCTCGCCCTGCGGCAGCCGTGCCTGGCTCGCGGGCGGGTCCTGCTCACCCTCGATCCCGATTCCGGCCTTGCGGGGGCGCTCGCCACACTCGCGCGGTGCGGCGGGGTTCGGCGGAGGCTGGTGGTCGACGTGCACGAGGACTACGCGTCGCTGCTGACGGACCGAGCATGGGCGCGTCGGCACGCGGGCGTGCCGGGAAACCTGGCCAAGGGCCTCGTCCGAGCTGGGTTGGCGCTGACGCGCGTTGCGGACCTGGTGGTGGTGGCCGACGAGCACGTCCCGCCGGCGCGGGCGCGACGCCGGATGGTGGTGCGTAATGTGCCGTACCCCGGGATGCTGCCTGCGCCGGGGCCGCGGGGGGAGAAGCCACGGGCGCTGTATATCGGTGACCTACGGGCCAGCCGGGGGCTGTTCGCGATGCTGTCGGCATTGCGGTCCGCGCCGGACTGGGACCTCGACCTGGTCGGGCCGGTCGCGCCGCGTGACCAGGGCCGTCTCGATCGTGAGCTCGCGGACGACGCCGACCTCGCCTCTCGCGTACGGCTGCACGGCCGGATGCCCCCCGAGCGGGCGTGGCGGGTCGCCGAGGGCGCGTGGGTGGGGCTGTCGCTGTTGGCGGACACCGCGGCGTTCGCCGACGCGGTGCCGAGCAAGCTGTATGAGTACGTGGCCTGTGGGTTGCCCGTCGTCGCGACCGATCTGCCACGCCAAGCCGCGCTCGTGCGTGAGAAGAGCGCCGGGGTGGTGGTGCCGCCCGGTGATGACGCGGCGGTCGGCGCCGCAGTCAGCCAGGTGCTTAGGGATTGGGCGGTGGACCCGGCGCGATTGGATGCGATGCGGGAGGGGCTGGCCGTCGAGGGTGCCCAGTCACGCGAGCAGCGCACCCCGTACGACGATCTAGCTGACGCCGTCGCCGACCTCGTTAACCTCGCCAACATCGGCGACCGGGCCGAGCCTGGCACGCTGCCCTCCGCGGAGGGCTCCTCCCACCCACGTCCCGGACCTACCTCAGGAGGCAACCCATGACCGTACGCATCCAGCCCAGCGCCGACGTCAGCGACGAGTCGCAGATCGGTGATGAGAGCTCGATCTGGCACCTGGCGCAGGTCCGTGAGGGGGCGGTTCTCGGGCGGGGTTGCATCGTGGGACGCGGCGCGTACGTCGGCAACGGCGTGGTCATGGGTGACCACTGCAAGCTGCAGAACTACGCGTTGGTGTACGAGCCCGCGAGGCTTGGCACGGGCGTGTTCGTCGGACCGGCCGTGGTCTTCACGAACGACCAGTTCCCCCGCTCGATCAGTCCGGATGGCGAGCTGAAGCGGGGCGACGATTGGGATGCCGTGGGCGTGAACGTGCACGACGGCGCGTCGATCGGGGCGCGGTCGGTGTGCGTCGCGCCCGTCACGATCGGGGCGTGGGCGCTGGTGGCCGCTGGGTCCGTGGTGGTGAAAGACGTGCCCGCGTACGCGCTGGTGGCGGGCAACCCGGCGCGCCGGATTCGCTGGGTGGGGGAGGCCGGTGTCCCCCTGGAGGACGGTGGCAGCGGCCTGTGGCGCTGTCCGCAAACGGGTCGCACGTACCGCCAACACGGCGAGACCCTGACGCCGCGGCAGGGACGTTCTCCCGCCGGCGCGGGCGTCGCGCGCCTGTAGCTGGGTCCGCGTGGACGATATGGCCTGCTCGCACGCGGCGGTCGACGAACCGTGTCGGTCCGTCGACCGCCGCGCACGAATGACGACGTCCGAATGACTAGGTCAGTCGTGGTGGTAGGCCGAATGGGGCGTCAAGCTGGACCGGTGCGATCCAGACGCCACATGGAGGTCGAGCACGTCACGCCTTCTTGGTCTCCCAGAAGATCTCGGCGATCTCGTCGATCTTGGCCAGCAGCTGGTCCGTGACGGAGATGTCGAAGAGGCCCTTTGTGCCCGCCGCGCCGGCGAGCTTGGTGGCCTCGTTGAACAGGGTGTGCAGCTGCGGATACTTCTCGAAGTGCGGCGGCTTGAAGTAGTCGGTCCACAGCACCCACAGGTGCTCCTTGACGAGTTGGCTGCGCTGCTCCTTGATGAACGTGGCGCGGGCCTTGAAGTCGTGCTCTGGTACACGCCGCAGGGGAGGTCGCAGTGAGCGCTGACCTCGACCTCGGGAGCGAACAGGGAAAACATGCTGTGTCCCTTCGGATGTGTCGGTGGATACGACTCCGACCCTACCTGTGGTGCGGCGGGATCGACAGCCCGGATATCTAATGCCAACATTTCGCGTTAAGCGCTTGACCTGGAGGAATGGGCCGGCCGAGGTGCGCTGCGGCAACGCGACGAAGACCGCCAACGACTGCAAACGACCGAGAACCACCGTTAGTCGCCGACCGATATCGCCATCGTGCCTTCGTCAGCGCTGCACGAGGTAGACGAGGACCATCAGCGCCAGGCCGAGAACGATCGCGATCTCTTTGGAGAACTCGTGCATGACCGCGCGGCGGCCTTCGAGGGGGGCCTTGCGGCGCGCCTCGGCCGCCTTACGCAGGGTCTCTCGCTGTTTGTCCGGATCGCGCATCGGCGCACTCTCCCTGCGTTCATGGGCCCGGCGGCCCGTCTAGAGGCACGCTACCGCGACGCGCGCGGTCGCGTCCGCGGCATCGCAGAGGCAAGGCGGCACCGGCGTCAGGGCCTCTGCCCGAACGCCTGGCCGACCAGCAGAAGACCGAACACGAAGAACGCCCCCGCCGCACCGGGCCTGTCGGGCCTGCATGTTGACGCAGGCGTTGTGGACTACTCCCTTTCGCGGCGCTGGGCGTACCGGAGCAGGCGAGGGCGGCGGGGCAGCCGGGCCAGGACCGCGGCGCGGATCGCTTCGTCGGGGAGGGCTCCCACGAGCCACGAGTCGATCCCCTCGGCGGGGTTGTCGCGCTCCACCCACCAGCCGCGGTCTCGCGCGGAGTTGCCCCACCTCACCCCGTACGGCGCCCGCGGACCCGGCGCCGGGCCGATGAGCCGTTTGACCGCGAGAGGCCGGGGAGCGCCGTCCGCATCAGGCGGCAGTTGGCACAGCACGAGGCGTCCGGTCCGAGGGCGCAGCCCGTACGCGACGAGGAGCCGGTCGCCGTCGCGCAGGGTGGGCAGCATCGAACGACCGCGTACCCGCGCCAGTCCGAGTCTGATCGGCTCGAGCACGTTTCTCTCCCAGCACTGCAGGTTGTGGCGCCACTGCTGCCCTTGACGGTGCTCTCACGGCGGTTTTATGCTCTCCCCGTCCACCACAGGTGGGTTCGCGTATGGAATCCACCGGATGCGGTCGAGAGGGGTCGTGCGGCCGCTATCCATCTTCGTCGGTGGCCAAGGTTGTGGAGATCACGTGGTGCCCTCGCGTGCTCGGTCCCGATAACCCACTCCGTAGCCCGGGACGCACCGTCGATGCGCCCGGGCTTCGACGGCTCCGCTCACCCGCGGGCGCCCGACCGCGAAGGGTTCGAGCCGATGTCATCAGCCCCGGCCAAGCTAGCTGCCCCACCCACCCGCCGCGTGCATCCCGTCGACGAAGTCCTGCCCGTACCCAAACTGGCAGTGTATGGCCTCCAACACGTGCTGGCGTTCTACGCCGGTGCGGTCATTGTGCCCATCCTGCTCGCCAACGCCATCGGTCTGAGCACGGCGGAACTGATCCACCTCATCAACGCCGATCTTTTCACGTGCGGGATCGCCTCCATCATCCAGTCTGTCGGTTTCTGGAAGGTCGGCGTGCGGCTGCCGCTCCTACAAGGGGTGACGTTCACCGCGGTATCTCCGATGATCGCCATCGGCTTGGCCGCCGGCGGCGGCACGACTGGACTCCTGACCATCTACGGAGCGGTGATCATCGCCGGCCTGGTGACGTTCTTCATCGCGCCCTATTTCAGTAAGCTGGTTCGGTTTTTCCCGCCCGTGGTGACCGGGTCGGTGATCACGATCATCGGCCTGGCGTTGCTTCCGGTTGCGGCCGCCGATGCCGCCGGGGGAGCGGGGCCATCGCTCGACCCGATGAACGGGCGAAACATGGCGTATGCCCTCGGCACGCTGGGCCTCATCGTGGCGATCCAACGGTTCTTCAGAGGGTTCCTGGCCACCATCGCGGTGCTGGCCGGTTTAGTGATCGGGACGCTGGTCGCCTGGGCTCTCGGCGACGCGCACTTCGACTCGGTCGACGCCTCACCATGGTTCGGCGTGGTGACCCCGTTCTACTTCGGCTGGCCCACGTTCTCCTTGGCGGCGGTCGTCTCGATGGTCGTGGTGATGCTGATCACCGGTGTGGAGACCATCGGTGACGTGTTCGCGACCGGCGAGATTGTGGGGAAGAAGATCGGCTCCGAGGACATCGCGCGGGCGCTGCGCGCGGACGGCCTGGCCACCACGATCGGTGGGGTGTTCAATTCCTTCCCGTACACGTGTTTCGCGGAAAACGTCGGTCTCGTGCGGTTGACCCGGGTGAAGAGCCGCTGGGTGGTCGCCTCGGCCGGCGCGATCATGATTCTGATCGGTTTGGTGCCCAAGGCGGGGGCCGTCGTCGCGGGCATCCCCCACCCCGTCCTCGGAGGCGCCGCGCTGGCGATGTTCGCCACCGTCGCCGTCGTCGGCATCCAGACGCTAGGACGCGTGGACTTCCACGACCATCGCAACATCGTCATCGTCGGCACCAGCATCGGTCTTGCGGTGTATGTCACCTCGCAACCGGACGTCGCGAAGGCGGTCCCGAGCTGGGCGCAGATCTTTCTCGGATCCGGGATCACGCTGGGCTCACTCACCGCGATCGGACTGAACCTGCTGTTCCACCATGTCGGGCGCGGTAAGGGCGCAGCGCTCGCCGGCGAGCCGGGTCACCTGCTCCACCTGGAGGACGTCAACACGATGAGCGAGGCGCAGTTCACGAGCACCTTCCGCGAGCTCTTCGACGGGCCCGCCTGGCCTGTCGAACGCGTCGCTGAAGCTCGGCCCTTCGCCGACACGATGGACCTGCGACGCTCTTTCGCGACCGCAGTCTTCGCGGCAAGCCCGGAACAGCAGCGTGTGCTGATGGATGCTTACCCCGACCTCGGGGAGACGACCGCGGCGCCCGGATCAGGCGAAGAAGACACCGGCGGGGGAACGACCGGTAGCCATGTCATCCTGGGCCTGACCGGACTGGACGACGAGGAGCGCGCCCGGCTCGCCGAGGTGGCGGCCGACTACCGCAACCGTTTCGGTTTCCCGCTCATCATGTGCGTGGGCGACCGGCACGGCGTCGAGGACATCCTGGAACAGGGGTGGGAGCGGATCAACAACTCACCGGCGCTGGAGCATTCGACCGCTCTCGTCGAGATCGCCAAGATCGCCGGCAATCGTTTCGACGAGCTGGTGGCGGAGGCGAACCCCATCCAGTCGGCACGTGCGCGCTTCGTCGACGGAATATAGCGGCCGGCGGCTCGTAGGAGCGCAGGCTCGACCCGTTTCACCGGTGGGAACGCACGCGGCGGAAGCAGTTGGACGGATAACGACAGGAGTTGGCTGTGGCGTCACTACCCCCTCTGATCTTGAACGGCATTCCTCGCGCCCTCGATGATCTGGACCCGGACACGACCGCCCTCGACTCCTCAGGCCGGCCGTGGCGATCGACCTCGATGACGGCTCGCCGACAGAGTCGCCCGACGCGGGCGAGCGCAGCCTGTGGACCGCGGTGAATGCGTGCCTGGTGCCGGTGGCTTCTCTGGCGGGCCAGGAGGTGCTCACCTGTGAGGGGCTCGGCAGTCCCGCCGACCTGCATCCCGCACAACAAGCGATGGCCGTCGCCGGCGGTTCGCAGTGCGGCTACTGTACGCCCGGATTTGTGGTGGCCATGGCTGCCGAGTACTACCGACCGAATCGGTCGGAGGACGTCGGCGCCGTCGACGGCGTCGACCAGGCCCACAGCCTGGCGCACCGCGACGCCGGGCAGGTCGAGACCCTGACCGTCGCGCCCGCCAGAAGCGAGGGCTCGGGATCGGTTGACGGCGAAAGCGGTCCCAACGGCTTCGACCTGCACGCCTTGTCCGGCAACCTGTGCCGCTGCACCGGATATCGCCCCATCAGGGACGCCGCATACGGCCTTCAGGCGCCGGCGTCGACCGATCCGATCGCTGCGCGGCAGCACCGGGCTTCCCCGGCCTGTCATGTGGGTCGCCTGGAGGGACCGCGCGGGACGTTCCTTCGCCCTGGCAGCCTTGACGAGGCGCTCACCATTCTCCGCGAGCACCCCGACGCCGATATCGTCGCCGGTTCCACCGATCGCGGCGTCGAGGTGAATCTGCGCGGCCTGCGCTCCCGGCTGGTGCTCGGGATCGACCGAGTCCCGCAGCTGCGGGAGTTCCGGGTGAACGCGGATGCGATCGAGCTCGGCGCCGCGCTCACCCTCACAGAGATCGAGCGTGGTTTGGCGGGTCGTGTTCCGGTCCTCGACGAGTTGTTCGTGCAGTTCGCCTCGAGGCTGATTCGCAACAGCGCCACTCTCGGCGGCAACCTCGGTACGGCATCCCCGATCGGAGACAGCCCTCCGGTCCTGCTCGCGCTCGGCGCGAGCATCGTCCTTGCCAGCTTAGGCGGCGAACGGGAGGTGGCGACGGAGGACTTCTTCACCGGTTATCGCCGAACCGAGCGCCGTCGCGACGAGTTGATCCGCTCCGTGCGGATTCCGATACCGACGCCCCAACTGACCGCGTTCCACAAGATCGCCAAACGCCGCTTCGACGACATCTCTTCAGTGGCCGTCGGGTTCGGCCTGGACGTCGTCAACGGCGTCGTCATGGCTGCCCGCATCGGGCTCGGCGGGGTGGCCGCGACGCCGTTGCGGGCCCGCGCCACCGAGACCGCCCTGGTCGGCGGCCCCTGGTCACGGCAGGCCGTGGAGGCCGCGGCCCAGCTCCTCTCGCTTGAGGGGACGCCGCTGGATGACCATCGAGCGAGCGCGGCCTACCGCAGCGCCATGTTGGGGCAGGCCTTGCGCAAGCTGCACGCCCACCATCCCGAGCCCACCGCTCGCCCCCAGGAGGTCTTGAGATGAGTGCTCTGTCGCAGCGGCCTGAGGGCGCGGTCGTCGGTCGAGAAATCCCGCATGAGTCAGCCGCCCTGCACGTTACAGGCCATGCCTTGTATACGGACGACCTCGTGGCGCGCACGGTCGGCGTCTTACACGCCTACCCGGTGCAGACCGCCGTCGCTCATGGGCGCCTCACCCGACTCGACGCCTCGCCCGCCCAGCAGGTGCCCGGTGTCGTTCGGGTACTGACCGCGGCGGACGTCCCGGGGGTCAACGATGCCGGGACCAAGCATGATGAGCCACTCTTTCCGGACGAGGTCATGTACTACGGACACCCTGTGGCCTGGGTGCTCGCCGAGACGCTCGAGGCGGGCCGCCTCGGGGCGCAGGCGGTGGAGGTGGACATCGACCCGCAGCCGTCGCTGATCACGGTGCAGGAGGCGATCGACGCCGGATCTTTCCAAGGTGGTCAACCGACCGTGCAACGCGGAGACGTCGAGGCGGCCCTTCCGGTGTGCGCTCACGTGTTCAGCGGGGAGTTCACGTTCTCCGGCCAGGAACACTTTTACCTGGAAACGCAATGCGCGCTGGCCATGATCGATGAGGCCGGGCAGATTTTCGTGCAGTCCAGCACGCAGCACCCCAGCGAGACGCAGGAGATCGTCAGCCACGTCCTCGGCGTCGCCAACCACCAGGTGACCGTCCAATGCCTGCGGATGGGGGGCGGATTCGGCGGCAAGGAGATGCAGCCGCACGGCTACGCAGCGATCGCCGCGCTGGGGGCCACGCTGACCGGTCGGCCGGTGCGGGTGCGCCTCAACCGGACCCAGGATCTGACCATGACGGGCAAGCGGCATGGCTTCCACGCGCGGTGGCGAGTCGGGTTCGACGGGAAGGGTCATCTGGAGGTGCTCGACGCCACCTTGACCGCCGACGGCGGGTGGAGCCTGGACCTGTCCGAGCCGGTGCTGGCGCGAGCGCTATGCCACGCCGACAACGCGTACTGGATCCCGCACGTGCGGGTGCATGGGCGGATCGCGCGTACGCACAAGCAGTCCAACACGGCGTTCCGCGGTTTCGGCGGGCCGCAGGGCATGCTGGTCATCGAGGACATCCTGGGTCGCTGCGCCCCGCTGCTGGGGATCGACCCGATGGAGTTGCGTCAGGGTAATTTCTACCGCGAGGGCCAGCCCACCCCGTACGGTCAGCCGGTCACGGACGTCGAACGGCTGGTGCGCTGTTGGCGCGGGGTGGGCAGTTCGGGACGGATCCGGGAGCGGTCAGTCGAGATCGATGCCTTCAACCACGCGAACCCGGACCGTAAGCGCGGCCTGGCGATGACCCCGGTCAAGTTCGGGATCTCCTTCAACCTCACCGCGTTCAACCAGGCCGGTGCCCTCGTGCACGTCTACCGGGACGGCTCGGTGCTGATCAACCACGGCGGCACTGAGATGGGGCAGGGCTTGCATACCAAGATGTTGCAGGTGGCGGCCACGGCGCTCGGCGTGCCGTTGCCCAGGGTACGGCTGGCGCCGACCCGAACCGACAAGGTCCCGAACACCTCTGCGACAGCGGCGAGTTCTGGCGCGGACCTGAACGGCGGAGCGGTCAAGAACGCCTGCGAGCAGATCGTCGACCGGCTGCGCAATGTGGCGGCCGGTGAAATCGGCGTGCATCCGAACGACGTGGTGTTCCACGACGGCCACGTCAGCGGCCTCGGCAGCGAGGTCACGCTGAACTGGGACGACCTGATCCGCGTCGCGTACTTCCGACGGGTCCAGTTGTGGGCCGCAGGGTTCTACCGAACGGAGGGCCTGCATTGGGACTCGACGGTCATGCACGGCCACCCGTTCAAGTACTTCGCGTACGGCGTGGCCGCGAGCGAGGTCGAGGTAGACGGCTTCACGGGGGACTACACCACCCGTCGGGTGGACATCCTGCATGATGTGGGCGACAGCCTCTCCCCTCTGGTCGACCTGGGCCAGGTCGAGGGCGGGTTCGTGCAGGGCGCCGGCTGGCTCACGCTGGAGGACTTGCGCTGGGACACCGGATCGGGGCCCACCCGAGGGCGGCTGGCCACGCAGGCGGCGAGCACCTACAAGTTGCCGAGCTTCTCGGAGATGCCCACGGAGTTCCACGTCGCACTGCTCCCCCGGGCGCACGAGGAGGGCGTCGTCTACGGCGGCAAGGCCGTGGGCGAACCCCCCCTGATGCTGGCGTTCTCCGTACGGGAGGCCCTGCGCCAGGCGGTCGCGGCGTTCGGCGACGCGGGGGTCAGCGTCGACCTCGCGTCGCCGGCAACTCCTGAGGCGGTGTATTGGGCCATTGATGCCGTCCGGCGCTCGTCCGGGCAAGATCCCGCCGATCCCGGGTGGTCGCACACCGTTCACGAGGTTCCGGATCCGTCGCAGGGGCCGCCGCCGGTGCACGAGTCCGAGCGTGCCGTCGGCCACCTTGTCCAGATGGTCCAGACCGAGGTGGGAGATGGCGGGGTGGCCGGGGCCGGGCGCTCGCACCCTCAACCTGACCACGCTGCCCGGGTGGCCGAGCAGGCCGGGAGAAACGGGTGACGATCTACCGCTCCCTGCTTCTGGACACGCCGGAGGACCCGTTCAAGGGCGGGGCGCTGCGATGCGATCAGGACGGCGCGCTCCTGGTCCGCGGCGGAGCGATTCTCGACCGAGGTGACTACTCCCGGTTGCGCGCCGAGCACGCCGACGAGGAGGTTGTCGACCTGCGCGAGGGACTGCTTCTTCCCGGCTTCGTCGACACGCACGTGCACTACCCGCAAGTTCGCATCATCGGCGGTCTGGGCATGCCTTTGCTGGAGTGGCTCGACAGGTGCGCGCTGCCTGGGGAGGCGAAACTGTCCGACCCGAGCCTCGCCCGATCCGTCGCGACCGAGTTCCTCACGGGATTAGTGGGTTCCGGTACGACGAGCGCGCTCGTGTTCGGGGCGCATTTCGCGCACGCCGTCGACGAGTTCTTCGTCCAGGCCGCTGCCTCCGGGCTACGACTGACGAGCGGACTCGTCGTCGGCGACCGGTTGTTGCCTCCCGAGCTGCTGACGGCTCCGGACCGGGCTCACCACGAGTCGGTCCACTTGGCCCGCCGCTGGCACACGGCGGGGCGGCTGCGTTACGCCGTGACTCCGCGGTTCGCCTTGTCGACCAGCGAGGAGATGCTGGAAGCGTGCGCTCAGGTTCTGGCGGATGTGCCGGGCACGTTGTTCACCTCGCACGTCAACGAGAACCCTGCCGAAGTCGCCGAGGTGGTACGGCTGACCGGGGCGGTGTCGTATACGGACGCGTACGCTCGGCACGGGTTGCTGCGGGCCCGAAGCGTCCTGGCCCACAACGTGCATCCCGACGGTGAGGAGCTCAGCCTGCTCGCAGATCAGGAGACGACCGTGGCGCACTGCCCGACCAGCAATTGCGCGCTGGGCAGCGGACTGTTCCCGCTGCGGGCACACCTGGACGCGGGCGTCGCGGTCGCGCTGGGCAGTGACGTCGGTGGAGGCACCGGGTTTTGCCTGCTCAAGGAGGGCCTCCAGGCCTACTTCGTGCAGCGCCTGCAGCCCGACGGGCTTCTGTTGTCCCCGGCCCAGCTGCTCTACCTGGCCACCGTGGCAGGCGCACGGGCCCTCGGCCTGGAGGGCGAGGTGGGGGACCTATCCGTCGGCAAGCGCTTCGACGCGGTCTGGCTTCGTCCGCGTCCGGGGGATCCGCTGGCCGTCGGCCTCGCGGACGCGCAAGATGCCGACGATGCGCTGGCCAAGGTATTCACGCTCGGAGCAACAGCGGATATAGCGGGCGTGTGGGTCGACGGGGATGTGGTACGGCGTCCGCTGGCGGTCCCGGTGCCGGCCTGACTGTTCGCCGCCATGTCCGGGGCGCTCAGCGGATCGAACGCATGGGATGACCCGGACCCCGGTGAGCCCCTGAACGAGCCGGATGCCGGTTCATCAAACGGACGCGTGAGAACGGTCCTGGCGCGGGACGAGTCCTGGCCGCTCCCCACGGCGCACCAACGTCTTTTCCGCGCACTTGCCGAAGAGGTGGTAGCCAGACCCGCCCTCGCTGAGCAGGTCGAGGCATCGGTCGGGGTCGGTGACCACGATGCCGCCGACCATCGTGACGCCACGGCGGAAGAGGGGCTGCGGCAACATGCTCACCGTCGGGCCGGCCAGGGAGACCTTGGCGCCCGGCTTCAGGTGACTCAGCAACTCGGGGAGGGTGTCGTTGATGAGCGTCACCCCGGTGATGATCACGACGTCCGCGTGGGGGAGGAACTCCGGGTAGCGGTCAGCGGTCGCGAAGTGGTTCAGCTCGTCGCCCTTGAGCGTGCGCGAGTCCATCTCGAGCACCGTGTAGTCCACCCCGAGCCGAGCGAAGCGCTTGAGCGCCGGTACCAGCGCGCCGATGACGACGGCCTTGTCCCCGGGAGCGATCTCGACCTCGTCGAAGGCGTCGCCGCCGATCTCGAACTGCGGTGCGAGCCCGGCCTGTGCGAGTCGCAGGCTCAGCGCGTTCAGGGTCGCGATGCCCAGGGTCTTCTTGAGCGCGTTGTCTGAGGACACGTCGTCGAGGTAAGCGCTCGCGGACCGACCCGAGAGCCGGCCCGACAGGGGCATGGCGTTGCCTGAGCTGGGGCAACACACCGCCTCCGGAATTTCCTTGATCGGCGTGAAGCACACACCGGCCTCGCCGCTGCTGAGCTTCACGCCGCTGAAGAACAAGCCCAGGGCAGCCCGCTCCACGGTGACGCCGTCCAGCTCGCTGCCGAGAAGGTCGCGGACGGACTGGACGGATTCGTCGAGGACCGGGTTCGACATGATGGGCCCCCTCACGCAATTGTTAAGTCTTTTAGTGGTCGACTAAAGGAAAGCGTAGCGTGCGCGGGAAAGTCGGTGCAGGCGCCCACGCGCACCGGCGCCCCTGGGCGTCTGGGTCATCGGCGTGCGCGCCGTTGTTCCACTGATCCACCAGGGCGAGCACATCGGCACGGTCGAGTACGGCCTCAACCTGGGCGATGGGTATGTCGAGCGTGTGAGCGTCGAGTTCGGCTCCCCGGTGGCGCTCTACGCGCCGCCAGAGAAGGCGAAACAGGGGTCCACGGCCGAGTCGCTCGGCTCGACCCTGCCCGGTGGCCTCAACGTGGATCCGCAGGCCGTCGAGGCGGCCATGGAGGGGCAGAACTCAGAACGGGAAGTCGCGGTCGGCGACAAGACCTACGACGTGCTCTACGAACCGATCCGGAACTCCGAGAGCCAGGCGGTCGCCGCCCTCCTCGTCGCCAAGGACAGCTCTGCGGTAGTCGCCACGATGCAGGACGCTCAGCGTGTCGGTCTGCTGCTCGGGTTGGCGGTGCTCGTCGTCGGCATCTTCGCTTCGGTCTTTGTCGCCCGGCGTATCGCCGCATCGGTCACCGGCCCAGTCAGCGAGATCGCTGACGTGCTGGGCCGCGTCGGCGACGGCGACTTCGTGGTGCGGGCCCGGGTGATCGGCGATTCCACGGTTCGGCGGCTCGCTGAGCGACTCAACGCCGCCCCAGACCAGGTAGGGATGACGTTGTTGGATGTGCGAGCATCCTCGGTGCGGCTGCGCGAGGCCGTCACCGAGTTGCATGGCGCCACGACTCGCGCTGGATCCGCGGCGCAAGACACGATGAGGCAAGCGGAGTCCGTGCAGCAAGACGCCTCAGCCGTCGCCGACAACATTGGTGCGGTCTCGGCGGCCACGGAGGAGATGTCGGCCTCGATCCGAGAGATTGCGATCAGTGCAGGCGACGCGGCCGGTCTGGGCAACGGCCTGCGCGCTCACATCGGCCCAGGCCTTGGAGGCGACACAGCGGGCCGCCGCGATCAGCGACGAGGTCGACGCGAGGCTCGCGCACTTCCGTCTCGACGCCTAGGCGCCGTTCGGAGCGGCACATGCCGCGCGGACGCGCGCGCACGGCCATCGCTGCGCTCGATCAGTTGGTCTCCAACGCCCAGCCGAGGTGGGTCGCGTGCGCAATCATCACAAACCACATGGGAAGCGCCAACGCGGAGCTCACGACGACACCTGTCACCGCGATCATCATCAGCAGCAAGGCCAACTCGAGGCGGTAGTTGGCCCTCCGGACACCCTGCGCGGGCCCGCTCTCCGGCGCGACCAGCGTCCCGCTGCGCGTCGATTCGGACGCGAAAGATCGCGTCTGGCGCAGGCGCCGAGGTCTGAGCGGTGGTCTGTCCACGACTCGCCAGACCAGCACGAGCAGCAGCAGCGCGAACGGGGCGAAGACCACGATCCCGTACTGACTCAGAATCTCCACGAACGCGTTATGCAGGTTGATCGTCGGGTTGCTCACGTCGTGCGGCAGTTCCGTGGCCAGGCGCGTCTCGAACGTCCCCGCGCCGGTGCCGAGCCACGGATGCTCCCACCAGTAGCGCAGCCCGGTGCGGGTCAGGGCGAACCGCAAGGAGTCGTACGCCGCCGCTTCCCCGTCGCCGGTCGCGAACAGTCGCAGGAGTGGGTTGCGCGACGTCAGCGTCGGCACGACGAGCGTCAGGACGACGAGAGCGCTCCCCACCAGGACGCCGGCGCCGGCTACGACGGCACGACGCCGAGTCGACCGGCCCGCGCCCATCGATGGACGGCCGCCCCAACCCCGCCGGCGTCGTGCCACGACGAGCGCCACGAGCACCTGCAGCACGATGGCCACGAGGGTTGCGCGCCCGCCGGTGGCGAACGCCAGCGCCGCGGCGAGCGACACCGAGGCCAGCAACACCCCCGTCCACCAGCGCGTCGAGGTGTCCAGCGCCCACACCAGCAGGACCCCCACGGCGCACGCGAGCACGCACGCGTAGTTGTTCGGATTCTGGAACGGTCCCGAGGGCGTATGCGGGGTGAAGAACCACACGTCGTACGTCGTCGTGATGATGTGTTGGTCCGTCAGGACTTCCCGGATCGCGATCGGCGCCGTCGACCACAGCACCGCCAGCCACAGCGCCCGGAACGCGAGCACGCCTCGCCGCGAGCCCCCCGCGAGCAGCAACATCGCTCCGGTCACGGCGGCGGCCAGCGCGAGTTGTGTGACCTCGTCACCGCCGGACAACGGGGGCACCCGGATCGGGTGTTTCAGCCCCGCCGCGACCTGCTGGGCCTCCCGTGCAGCGCCGATCAGGTCGGGCGTCGGCATCGCGGCCGGGCGAAGCGTCCACGGAAGTGTCGCCGCCCACACCGTCCAGAACGCCAGCCACGCCCACCCGGTGCGTGACCGCCACCAGCGCGTGCTCGCGATCGCGGACAGCACGACCACGCTGACGAACAGCCCGAGTCCCAGCGCGCCGACGCGCCACGGCCCCTGCAGGCGCGAGCTCACCTGCGTCGTCCAAGCCAGGAGCAGCCCCAGCAGGATGAGCGCCGCAGGCCAGAGCCGGCCGGCCATGGCGAGCAGGTGGGCTCCCCGCCGACTGACGTCCTGCGCCATCAGGCTCGCGGGCGCAGACCCGACCACTGCTCGTGGCGGGCGTGGGTCGACAGGAGGAACCGCACGGCCCGTTCGGAGCAATTGTCGATCGCGTAATCGGCCGGCACGACCGGGTTCACGTCGCCCCGCTCGTCGCGGCCGGCCAGCACTGCCGCGAGGCCCTCGACGACGTTGTCGGGGTCGAGGCCGGTCATGACGATCGCGCCCGTATCAAGGGCCTCGGGACGTTCGATGGAGTCGCGCAGCGTCACCGCCGGGAAGCGCAAGATGGAGGACTCCTCGCTGATGGTGCCCGAGTCGGACAGGACGGCGAGGGCTTCCTTCTGAAGCCGTACGTAGTCGATGAACCCCAGCGGTTTGTGGAAGGTGATCGACTCGGGGAGCACCCGCCCGGTCGACGACGCCAACGCGTCGAGCCGTTGCCGGGTCCGCGGGTGCGTCGAGACCAGCATGGGCACGTCGTAGGCGCGCTGCGCTGCCTCCAGACAGTCCAGCAGCTGGCTCAGCCGCGCAGGGTGGTCGATGTTCTCCTCGCGGTGGGCGCTGACCAGGAGGAACTCCCGTCGCGTCAGCCCTAACTCTCCCAGGATCGGAGAGGCGTCGAACTGTGCCGCGTGGTGCATCAGCACCTCCTTCATCGGCGACCCGGTGAGCGCGATCCGCTGCGGATGCATGCCCTCGGCGAGCAGGTTGCGACGGGCGTGTTCCGTATAGACGAGGTTGTAGTCGCTGATGTGGTCGACCATCCGACGGTTGGTCTCTTCCGGCACGTTGAGGTCGAAGCAGCGGTTGCCGGCCTCCATGTGGTAAACGGGCACGCCCATCCGGCGCGCCATCAGCGCGGCGATGCATGAGTTGGTGTCGCCCAGCACGAGGAAGGCGTCGGGGCGCACGTCGCGGATCGCCCGTTCGGTGGCGGTCAGGACGCCTCCGAGCACCGCGCCGAGCGAGCCCGTGTCGACGTCCAAGAAGCGGTCCGGCTTCCGGATCCCCATCTCCTCGAAGAAGATCTCGTTCAGCTCGTAGTCGTAGTTCTGCCCCGTGTGCACCAACACGTGGTCGCAGGTGGCATCGAGGCGCGCGATCACGCGGGACAGGCGGATGATTTCGGGCCGGGTCCCGACGACGGTCATCACCTTGGTCTTCGCGGGGGTCTTCGCCGGGGCCTTCGCGGGGGTCATCGCAGAACTCTCTCGGGGTAGGTGTCCGGGTCGGCCGGGTCGAACGGCTCGCTGATCCAGAAGATCGTGAACAGGTCGTCGTCCCCCGTGTTCGTGATCGAGTGGGTCCACAGGGTGGGCATGTCCACCGCGACGGGGCGTTCGCCGTCGACGGGGATCTCCACCAGTTCGTCCGTGCCGACTCGGCGCAACCGGATCACCGCGCGCCCCGACACGACCTGGAACCGCTCGATCTTGCGAAGGTGGAAGTGGTCGCCGCGGGTGATGCCCGGCGCCGTCGTCGAAAACGATGTCTGCCCGGGGCCGCCGTGCTGGCGCAGCACCTCCACGAACGAACCGCGCGGGTCCCGGTGCGGGGTGGCCGCGATGGTGCGCCGGCCCTGGTCCCACCAAGCGGCCCGCAGCGTGTTGAACAGAGCAACGTCGACGGCGTCGGGAAGGGCCGGGATCTCCCCGCGGGCGTAGACCTCACGGAACCCCGCCAGCCGGTCGCGCACCCACGAGATCCTCAGGTCGGACGCGTGGTCGGGCCGGATCAGCGGCGACGGGTCCGGGTCGGTGGCGGCGGCGATCAGGTCGGCCACGGCGTCCTGCACGTGCAGCAGGGGGATGGACCGGTCACCGGTGACGGTCGGTTCTTCGCCCGCGGCGATGCGGTGCGCGAACGTGGCCACGAAGCTGTTGTAGTCCGGTCGCCCATGCTCGCCGTACAGGTTCGGCAGTCGCACTTCCGCGCAGGTCCGGCCCGCTCGGACCGCGGCCTCGGCCAGACGTTGCGCGGCGCGCCGCTTGCCTACCCCGTACGGGGTTTGGGCGGCGCCGGTCAGGTCAGCCTGCAGGCTGCCCGCGACCACGACGCGCGCCCTGCTGTTCGTCGTGGCCAACGCGTGGCTGAGCCGGTCGGCCAAGGCGACGTTTCCGTCACGGACATCGTCGGGCGATCCCCGGTTGACGCCCGCGAGGTGCAGCACCGCGTCCGCGTGCGCCACGGCGGTCTCCAGGGCCGGCCCCGAGAATGCGGATCGATCGATCGGCACCGCCTCGACGAGGTCCGACGTCGACAGGCGTACGCGTGTGTGCCAGCCGAGGAAACCGGCGCTCCCGGTGACGACGATCCGTCGGGGTGCGCGCCCGGCCGCGTCGCCCGTAGACCCTGGGCTCACGGTGTCCTTCCCAGCAGGGACTGGAATTCCGGGAGCCGGCGAAGCAGCTCCGTGGTGCCCTCGATGTCGAGCTGGCGCGTATTCGCGCTGGTGTAGTCCTCCAGCGCGGCGACGCTGCGGGAGCCCTCCTCGAAGTACTGCTCGTACTGCATCGATCGGGCGTCCACGCCCACGCGGTAGTAGTCGCCCCGGTCCTGCGCCTTGGCCATCTCCTCGAGGGACAGCAGCGTCTCGTGCAGTTTTTCCCCGTGCCGCGACCCGATGACGCGGATCGGGTGGTCCGGGCTCCCGAGCAGGTCCGCGACCGCGCACGCCAGGGTCGCCACCGTGCTCGCCGGCGCTTTGCGGACGAACAGGTCGCCCGGCTCGGCGTGACCGAACGCGTAGACCACCAGGTCTACGGACTCCTCCAGCGACATCAGGAACCGGGTCATCGTCGGCTCGGTAATCGTCATCGGCTGCCCGGCGCGGACCTGTTGCACGAACAGGGGAATGACGGAGCCGCGGGAATACATGACGTTGCCGTACCGGGTCACCGAGATCGTCGTGGGGGAATCGGGGTACTGGCGCGCGAACGCCTGCGCCTGTTTCTCCATCAGCGCCTTCGTCATGCCCATGGTGTTGACCGGGTAGACGGCCTTGTCGGTCGACAGGCACACGACCGAGCGGACCCCCGACCGGGCGGCAGCGTCGATGACGTGCGCGCTGCCGAGCACATTGGTCCGCACGGCCTGCATCGGGAAGAACTCACAACTCGGCACCTGTTTGAGCGCTGCCGCGTGGAAGACGAAGTCGACCCCGCGGAACGCCGCCGCGCACGATTCCACGTCGCGCACGTCACCGATGAAGAACCGCAGCCGCGGGTCGGCGAACGTCAGACGCATGTCGTGTTGCTTGGTCTCGTCGCGGCTGAAGATGTGCACGCACTCCACGTCGGCGCTCAGCAGGTGCCGCGCCATGGTCGACCCGAACGATCCTGTCCCCCCGGTGATGGCGACCGTCGTCCCGGCCATAGCGGCGAGCCCGGACGCAGTGGTGGTGGCCGGGCTGGTCATCGGTGGATGCTCCTGTCGGGGCCGTGCTGGACGACGGGTTGGGGGGGTTGTGAGGGATGCGGGGGGTGCGGCGTCGGGCGCGAGGCGTTCTCCAGCGGAGCGCCGTTTGCGCTCACCGGGTGCATGCCGTGCGCGGGCTCCACGCGCGCCGCGTCGGAACCGAGGGCCGCGCCGCACATCCATTCGTACGCCGCGACGGCGTCGTGGAGGGGCGCGCCGCGCACGAGAGACGGATCCAGCGCGGGCACGTCGACGGCGTCGAGGAGGGGGTGGGCCGTGCTTCGCCGACCCTCGCCGCCCGCGAACAGGTCCTCCCCGAGTTTCTCGCCAGGCCGCAGGCCGGTGAAGACGATGTCGACCTTCTTACCGGACATGCGGATCAGCGTGCGGGCGACTTCGATGATCTTCACCTGCTCGCCCATCTGCAGGACCATGACCTCGCCGTCGTGTCCGATTGCGCCCGCCTGCAGCACCAGCTGGCATGCCTCGGGGATGAGCATGAAGTAGCGGCGCACCTCCGGGTCGGTCACGGTGACGGGGCCGCCGGCGGCGATCTGCGCGGTGAACGCGTGCAGCATCGAGCCACGCGAGCCCAGGACGTTACCGAACCGCACGGACACGTAGCGACCCGGCTGCTCCCTCGCGAAATGGCTGGTCAGCCGCTCGGTGACGCGCTTGCTGTAGCCGAGGGTGCTGGTTGGATCGGCCGCCTTGTCGGTCGAGACGTTTACGAACACCTCGACCTCGGCCTCTGCGGCGGCCACCAGGACGTTGAGCGTGCCGGTCACGTTGGTCTTCCACGCCTCCAGCGGGAACGACTCCAGCAGCGGCAGATGCTTCAGGGCGGCAGCGTGGAACACGACCTGCGGTCGCGCGTGCGCGAACAGCAGCGCCAGCCCTTCCGGGTCGCGGATGTCGGCGAGCAGCACGTCGTCGGAGTCGAGCAGACCCTGACCCGTGAGGCTCATCTGGGTGGCCTGCAGACCGGACTCGTCGCGGTCGAGCAGGTACAGGCGTTCCGGCGCGAAGCGGGCGATCTGTCGGCACAGTTCGGACCCGATCGACCCACCTGCTCCCGTGACGAGGATGCGTTTGCCCTGCAGCTGGGAGGCGATGGCGGTGGTGTCGAGCTGGACGGGTGGGCGGCTCAGCAGGTCGGTGAGGTCGAGGTCGCGCAGGTCGCGTACCCCGCCGCCCATTTCGGCGCGCGGGGTGCCATCCGGTGCGTCTGGCGTCCCCGTGTCGAGCACCTCCGACAGGGACGGCACGATCTTGACGGTGAGTTCCGCCTGGTGCGCGCCCTCGGACAGTTCGCGCAGATCGGCAGCGCTCGCGTGCGGCGCCGCGATGACGAGCATCGTGGCGCGTTCCCGGCGGGCCACCTCGACCAGGTCCGTCTTGCCGCCACGTACCGGGATGCCCTCGATCCGCAGCCGCCCCCGCTCCTTCGTGTCATCGAGGATGGCGACGGGGATGATGCCCGCGTCGGCCTCCCGGATCGCGCTCTTGACCAGCCTGCGCCCGGTGTCGCCGCCCCCGTAGACGACCGCGCGCGCCCCGGCGTCGCGACCCCGGATCTCGTGGGTCCGAAAGGAGCGGAACGCCAGCCGCAGCCCGAACGCGCCAAGCAACGCGAAGCCGCCACCTTGCAGGGGGGCCGCGCGCGGCAGGTACGGGGGATGCCACACGAAATAGACGATCAGGAATGCGACCACCGTGGTGACGAGCATCGAGCGCATCAGGTCGAAGGTCTCTTCGTACGACCCGCGCGCGTGGCTCACCCGGTACGGGCCCAGGATCGTGCCTGATACGAGTTGGCCGAGTCCGCAGGCGATCCCGAGGGTCAAGGCGGTGCCGGTGAGTCCGCTGGGGGACACGACGCCGTTCATGACGTCATAGCGCAGGAACACGCTCGCGACGATCGCCACGATCCAGATCGCGACGTCCGCGAACGCCCAGAACCATCTCCGGACGCGGGCCTTGCCCACGGGCGACCGCACCTGCACCAATCCTCCCTGGGGTCACGCTCGTTGCGGGTACAGCGTAGCGCCGTGCACGGTGTCACCCGTGACGCCTCACCGTGCCGGGCGAGACCGATTCGTGCCTCACAGGGGGTCGGCGCTGGCCGCGCTGGACTCGGGCGTGGCCGACTGGAGCACTCGGGGTTCGCTAGTCTCGTCCCATGCTTGCCGCCTACGCCGCCAGCCAGTCCACGGACGATCCTCTATCCGGCCTGAAGGTCGGGGAGGTCGCGGAGCCCGAGCCGGGGCCCGGGTGGAGCGTGGTGACGATGAAGGCCGCCACCCTCAACCATCACGACTTGTGGTCGCTGATGGGCGTGGGGCTGCCGGCCGACCGCCTGCCGATGGTCCTGGGCTGCGACGGCGCGGGCGTGACCGATGACGGCCGCGAGGTCATCCTCCACGCCGTGGTGGCCTCGCCCGGATGGTCCGGCGACGAGACCCTGGACCCGCGACGGTCCATTCTGTCTGAGCTGTATCAGGGCACGTTCTCCGAACGGGTCGCGGTGCCCACCGTGAACCTCATCGACAAGCCCGCGGGCATGAGCTGGGAGGTGGCGGCGGCTCTGCCGACCGCGTGGCTCACCGCGTACCGGATGCTCTTCACCCGGGCCGACGTCAGCCCCGGTTCGTTGGTCCTCGTCCAGGGGGCGGGCGGTGGCGTCTCCACAGCGTGCATCCAGTTGGCGGTGGCCGCCGGCTTGCGGGTATGGGTGACGAGCCGCAATGAGGAGAAGCGCCGTCAGGCGTTGGCGCTCGGCGCGGAAGCGGCGTTCGGGTCGGCGGAGCGCCTGCCCGAGAAGGTGGACGCCGTGATGGAGACGGTGGGCGCCGCCACCTGGTCGCACTCCGTGAACGTGCTGCGCCCCGGCGGAACGATCGTGATCTCGGGGGCCACCAGCGGTGACGCTCCTTCCCGGGCGGAGCTGACCAAGATCTTTTTCCGGCAGCTGAGGGTGGTGGGGTCGACGATGGGCAACCGTCACGAGTTGGAGCGCCTCACCCAGCTGGTCGTCCGCCGCGGCATCGACCCGCAGATCGACGAGGTGTTGCCGCTGGCCGAAGCGGGCCGCGGGTTTCAACGCCTAGCCTCCGGCGAGGCGTTCGGCAAGGTGGTGCTGACCGCCTGACGGCGGGCCACCGCTGTCGTCGTCGTCACCGCCGTCGACCTTCCGCCGAAGGCCGCCGTCGGCCGACGCCGCCTCAGTGGCTCGGCGTCTCCAGCACCTCGCGAATCAGGAGGAGCGTGGCACGCAGGATCTCGGCTACTTCCCCCAGCTGTTGAGCGCTCGGCGCTGCGTTGGGTGCGTGACCAGCGCGGTCAGCGTGGACAGGGGCGTCAGGCCCGAACCGCACGGACTCGGGCGCGTCTCGGCCGTGCGGTTCGGACCCGAATCCGCCGATCAGCGCCAACAGGCGCCGTACCGACTCCTGATCGTGGATCAGCGTGACGACCAGGCGGCCCACCAGCAGCTCCGCCAACCCGATCGTCCCGGGAGGGCCGGGAGGCGGGGACCCGAGTCGCCCGTCTCCGCCCTCGGGCATCGGGTCCACGAGATCCCCGAATACCCGCGCCCGCGGTTCGTCCTGCGTGATCAGGGTCGCGCGAAGCCGCTCCGGCTCGTCGCGGACGCGGCGAGGCGCTTCTTGCGCGAGTCGCCGCGCGGACTCGGCCAGGCTCGCGTCCAAGGCGATCAGCTCGTCGCGGCGTGAGTCCAGCTCAAGCGCTCCCGCGGACGTCAGACGGTAGGTCGTCCTGCGCCCTTGCTTCGAGTGCTCGACCAAGCCGAGTTCGTGCAGCTTCGCCAGTCGCGGATAGATCGTGCCCGCGCTCGGGCTGTACAGACCATCGAACCGGGTCTGCAGGTCGCGGATGACCTCGTAGCCGTGCATCGGGCCCTGTGCGAGCAAGCGCAGCATGTAGAGGCGAAGCTGGCCGTGGGCAAACACGGTACGCACCGGACCCTCCTTCCCGGCGGACGCTCCGCGGCGCCGAAACCGCGGAGGGGACGCATGCCTGCAGTCACCGGCACGCTAGATCGCGTGTCGCCGACTCGCAACCGGACAGGGCAATCGACGCGATCCCCGTTCGCTTCACTCAGGCGCGCCCACTCACGGCGCGATGCGCAGCCAGTGCTCCCAGCCGCCGTGCAGCACCAGCCAGGCGAGCAGACCGTAACCGGCTTGCCCGGGGTGTCGTTGATCGACCGACGCGGTCAGCTCGCTCAGCCACTGGTCATGTTCCAGCAGCGGGTAGTAGCAGTCGACGTAGGGAACGCTGCGACGCGCGCACACGTCGGCCTGCGCCTCCACGAGACCCTCCAGGCGACGGTTCGACTCCGGGTCCAAGGTGGGCGGTGGACCGACGACGAACGGCGAAATACCTCGCGCCGTCGAGTCGTCGAGCAAGTTGGCCAGGTTCAGTCGGGACCGGGCCGTCGTCAGCTGCTCGTCGAGATCGCACTGCCCGACGCCGATCACCAGGCGACGCTCGCGGCGCTCGGCCCAGCGCGGCAGCCCTTCCGCGCGCCACCGGGTGAGCAGCTCCGCCGAGGACTGGCCGCGGATCCCCAGGTTGTAGGCGGTGACGTCGAGATCCGGGTGGGCGGTCCGCGCCACGACGCGGCTCACCCACCCGAGCGCCTTCGGGTCGCCGTACCCGGAGATGAACCCGTCGCCGACGAAGACGAGTCCGACATCACGCGGACCGTCGAGGGCCAAGGCGTCCGCGCTGGCGATGAACTCCATGGGAGCGTCGTGTCCGTCGTTCGTCATGCCTGCTTACTCACCCTTTGCTCCGCCTGTCGTCCTGGGATATCCCAGTCGATCATTCGTCGTCGTCCAGACGGGCGAGCCAGGTGGCCAGCCGCTCGATCGACACCTCGAACTCCGGGTTCAGGTCGACGAACGCGCGCAGCTGTTCGGCCAGCCAGTCCAGAGTGACCTCGTCTTCGCCGCGCCGGGTCGACAGCTCCTCGATGCCGCGATCGGTGAAGTACACACCGGCATTGTGCCCCACCCCCGCGCACGGACGGGCATCGGAGGCAGCGCGCCGACGCGGGGCGGCACACCACCCGCAACGGCCGGGTCTCGCCCTGCTCGGCGAGCTGCGACGGCAGGTTCATCATCATGAACGGCCAGGCGCCCTGGTTTTCCGGTTCGTCCTGCACCCAGACGAGCTCTGCGTGCGGGTAGCCATTCAGCTCCCGTGCGAGCTCGGCAGCCGGAATCGGATAGAGCTGCTCCACGCGCACGATCGCCGTCGCCGTGTCGTTGCGGTTCACCCGCTCGGTCTCCAGGTCGTAGACAACTCGCGCGGACGCGAGCAACACCCGGTCCACCTGGGTGCCGGGCGGTTGCGCCTGGTCCGCGAGCACGGGCTGAAAAGTGCCGGTTGTGAAGTCCCGCACCGAGCTCTGCGCGGCCTTCAGGCGCAGCAGCTGTTTGGGGGTAAACACGATGAGCGGCTTGCGTGGCCGTGCGTACGCCTGGCGGCGCAGGAGGTGGAAGTGGCTGGCCGGCGTCGACGGGTAGGCCACCGTCATGTTGTTCTGCGCGCACAACTGCAGATAACGCTCGATCCGAGCCGAGGAGTGGTCCGGGCCCTGACCCTCGTATCCGTGCGGCAGGAGCAGCACGACGGAGCTCCGCTGGTTCCATTTCTGCTCGCTGGAGCTGATGAACTCGTCGATGATCGTCTGAGCCCCGTCGGCGAAGTCGCCGAACTGCGCCTCCCAGCAGACCAGCGCGTCTGGGCGCTCCACCGAGTACCCGTACTCGAAGCCCATGCACGCGTACTCGGACAGCAGCGAGTCGTAGACCCAGAACCGGGCCTGCCCGCCGCCCAGATAAAGCAGTGGAGTCCACTCCTCGGCGGTCATCTTGTCGATGAGCACCGCGTGACGCTGCACGAACGTGCCGCGTCGGGAGTCCTGTCCGGAGAGCCGCACCGGAGTGCCCTCGGCGAGCAGCGACCCGAACGCAAGCAATTCGCCCATGCCCCAGTCGATCCCGCCGTCGCGGGTCATCTGAGCACGCTTCTCGAGCATCGGCTTGAGCTTCTTGTGCACCGTGAACCCCTTCGGGAAGGCGGTCCACACATCGCCGAGCCGCTCCATCAGGCTCGGGTCGATCGCGGTCGGGTGCGACCGAGGCTGCTGCGCCTCGTCGGCGACCTGCGCCTCCGGCCTCTCCAGGCCGTCGATGATCGTCGCGTTGTCGAGGTCGCTCGGGGTCTTCCAGCGCGCGTCCTTGGTCTCGAGGAAGACCTGCTCCAGGCGGCCCTGGTAGTCCTGCAACGCGGTCTGCGCGTCCTCCAACGTGATGTCTCCGCGTCCGACGAGGGCCTCGGTGTAAAGCTTGCGGACGCTGCGCTTGGCCTCGATCAACTTGTACATCAGCGGCTGCGTCATCGACGGGTCGTCGCCTTCGTTATGGCCGCGCCGGCGGTAGCAGATCATGTCGATCACGACGTCGCGCTGGAACTCCTGACGGTACTCGTACGCGAGCTCCGCGACCCGGACGCACGCCTCAGGGTCGTCGCCGTTGACGTGGAAAATCGGCGCCTGGATGCCGCGCGCGACGTCGGTGCAGTAGACCGAACTGCGCGAGCTGCTCGGCGCGGTCGTGAACCCGACCTGATTGTTGACGATCACGTGGATCGTGCCGCCGGTGCGGTAGCCGCGCAGTTGACTCAGCTGCAGGGTCTCCAACACGACGCCCTGGCCGGCGAAGGCGGCGTCGCCGTGCATCAGGATCGGCAGGACCGTGTACGCCTCGCCGTGCAAGTCGAGCCGGTCCTGCTTGGCCCGGACAATGCCCTCGAGAACTGGGTTGACCGCCTCCAGGTGGGAGGGGTTCGCTGCCAGGTAGACCCGTGTCGTCTTGCCGTCCTCGGAGGTGAAGACGCCCTCGGTGCCAAGGTGGTACTTCACGTCGCCGGAGCCTTGCACGGTGCGCGGGTCGGGGGTGCCCTCGAATTCGCGGAAGATCTGCGCGTAGCTCTTGCCCGCGATGTTGGCCAGCACGTTGAGGCGGCCGCGGTGGGGCATGCCCATGCAGACCTCGTCCAGACCCTCGTCCGCGGAACAGACGAGAATCCGGTCCAGGATCGCGATGACGGATTCGCCGCCTTCCAGGCTGAACCGCTTCTGCCCCACGAACTTCGTCTGGAGGAACGTCTCAAAAGCCTCGGCGGCGTTGAGCCGTCGCATGATCCGCATCTGCTCGTCGCGGGGGAACTTCGCCGCCGAGACCTCGAGCTTGCGCTGCATCCAAGCCCGCTGGTCGGGATCCTGGATGTGCATGTACTCCACGCCGATGGTGCGGCAGTAGCTGTCGCGCAGGATGTCGAGGATCTCTCGCAGTGTGGCCCGGTCCTTGCCGCCGAAGCCGCCCGTCGCGACCTCACGGTCCAGATCCCACAGCGTGAGCCCATAGGTCGCCAAGTCGACGTCCTCGTGGCCGCGCATCCGGTATTCGAGCGGGTCCATGTCGGCCAGCAGGTGGCCGCGCACCCGGTAGGCGTGGATCAGCTTCTGGACCCGGGAAGCCTTGGACAGGTCGCCCTCGTGCGTGGCGTCGAGGTCGCGCTGCCAGCGGATCGGCTCGTACGGGATGCGTAGCGAGGTGAAGATGTCCTCGTAGAACTCGCGGGCCCCGAGCAGCAGCTCATGGATCGTCCGCAGGAACTCCCCAGACGTCGCTCCCTGGATGATCCGGTGGTCGTACGTGCTCGTCAGAGTGACGAGCTTGCCGATGCTCGCGCGGGCGACCGACTCCAGGGAGGCGCCTTGCCACTCGGCGGGGTGGTCCATCGCGCCGACCCCGACGATGCAGCCCTGGCCTTTCATCAGCCGCGGCACGGACTGGACCGTGCCGATACCGCCGGGGTTCGTCAACGAGATCGTGGTGCCCGCGAAATCGTCGACGGTCAGCTTGCCGTTCCGGGCCTTGCGTACGACGTCCTCGTAGGCGTTCCAGAACTGGAAGAAGTCCATCCTTTGGGCGGCCTTGATGCTGGGCACCACCAGGGTGCGCGTTCCGTCCGACCTCGGCAGGTCGATGGCGATGCCGAGGTTGACGTGCGCCGGCCGCACGAGCTGAGGCTTACCCGCGTCGTCTGTGGCGAAGCTGTTGTTCATGTCGGGCATCTCGTTGAGCGCCCGCACGATCGCAAAGCCGATGAGGTGCGTAAAGCTCACTTTGCCGCCCCGGGTCCGGCGCAGATGCTCGTTGATCTGGATGCGGTTGTCCATCATCACCTTGGCCGGCACCTGACGGACCGAGGTGGCGGTCGGCATGCTCAAGCTCGTGTCCATGTTGGCGGCGATGCGGGCGGACGGGCCACGCAGGGGGGTGACGACCTCTTGCGCGTCCGCCACGGGCTGCGTGACCGGGGCCGTGTCGCGCGGCGTGAGCGTCCTGGTGGCGCCTGAGGGTGAGGTCGAGGCGCTGCCTTCCGCCGGGGCCTTGGCCGCGTCGGACGGCTCACCGGACGCCGCGGGGGACGCGCCCCGGGTGGGCGCGGTGTGCCGTGCGGGCGCCTGGGCCTGGGCGGACAAAGTCACCGACGGCGACGCGTCGGACGTGGCAGAACCGGCGCCGAGCGGCGGCGCGGGGGCGGGTTCGCGACGGGTCGCGGGCGTGCTTGAGGTCTTCTGGGCCGACGATGCGGCGGGCGACGAAGCAGCGGGCGACGAAGCAGCAGACGTCGGTGGGCTCGCCGGGCGCGATGCCGTGGCGGTCGTCGAGCCGGCCGCGCCCGCAGTCACGGTGCCGCCGCCGCGCGCCGTTCCGCGGGCGTCGGCGGGCCGGTAGCCGGCAAAGTAGTCCCACCAGGCCTCGTCGACGGAATTCTTGTCCTGGAGATACTGCTCGTAGAGTTCGTCCACGAGCCACTGATTGGCGCCGAAGCCGTTCTCGTTCAGTGGGGGAAGGTCGGGCACGACGGCTTCGCCTCTTTCCTCACGTCGTTTCCGGCGTGGCCGGGACCGACTCTAGGGGGACGGCCGGGGTGCGGCCGAAGGAATGGCCAGCTTCGACGGACCAGGTCCGCGGCGTGCATGATGGCTCGTCGTCACGTGTGCGCCGTCGTGGCTCGTCGCGGGACCCAGTGTGTCTCACGCCAGGTTACCTTTTCCCGACCGGGTGGCGATGGGATGGTGCGTGGCAATCGCTCTGCGGGAGAGCTGTCCGTCCCGAGATCCATAAGATGGGGAATCATGACCGAGTGGTTGCTCATCGGCGTCGGCGTCCTGCTCACCGCGGGGACCGCCCTCTTCGTCACCGCTGAATTCTCGTTGGTCACGCTCGACCGGTCGCGGGTCAGCAGCGCGGCCGAAGCGGGTGATGCGGGCGCGCGCGCCGTCCTACCCTCGCTGCGCACGCTGTCGACGCAGCTGTCCGCCGCGCAGGTGGGCATCACCCTGACCACGCTGGCGCTCGGCTACCTTGCGACGCCCTCCGTGGGCCTGTTGCTGACCGGCCCGCTGACCGCCCTCGGGGTGCCCGCCGGGGGGGCTCCCGCCGCGGCCTCCATCGCCGCGCTCGTGCTGGCCACTCTTTTCTCGATGGTGTTCGGGGAGCTTGTCCCGCAGTTTCTCGGCATCTCGGCGCCGTTGCCGATGGCCAAGATCGTCGCGGCCCCGGTGCGCGGCTTCGCGCTCATGTTCCGGCCGCTCATCTCGCT
>CAJDWP010000032.1_pt1 | contig 37444 bp, 30 predicted proteins | sample 7391631 | NCBI WGS metagenome assembly CAJDWP01 (sample SAMEA7055740, study PRJEB34461) | soil metagenome | biome: terrestrial ecosystem; feature: Peninsula; material: soil | place: Antarctica | collected 2016 | reverse complement strand
AGGCAAACGTGCCTCGGCGCCAACTCGTTGCCCACGTAGAGCAGCGCCGGCGATCCGGGCCGGAGCCGAGCCACGACGTTGTCGAACAACTGGCCCAAAGCGCCCACATCCAAGTGCCGGGCCACCAGCATGTCGTATCTCGAGCTGTCGACCGCCGCGTGCCGCTCCAACTCGGCGAGCGCTCCCCACGGGGACGTACCGAGCGCCCGCGGCCACGGCGGTTGGACCCGTCCCGGATAGCTCAGCATGCTGTTCGTACGACGCTTCGACGCCGTCGATCACCCACCGGGACACCATCGGGTCGCAGAGCATCCGGGCCACCGCAAGGCACGCCGCGCCGCAGCTGACGGCACTCTGCTGCGCGGGTCCGACCTGTCCGGCCAGCAGCCGGTAGCGACGCTCCACGTTCCCATCGTGCCCGCTGTCGGGACGACATACCAGGGCCTGACCGCCCTTCTCACCGCCGTGTCAGGCGGATTCCTTGCGCTCGGCCCGCTTACGCGACCGGACCGCGGGCTCTCGACGTACGATCGTCGGGTTCACGTTGTCGAGGACCACTTCCCGAGTCACGACGACGCGCGCCACGTCGTCCTCGCTGGGCACGTCGAACATGACCGGCAAGAGCACCTCTTCGAGGATGGCGCGCAGGCCGCGGGCGCCGGTGCCGCGCAAAAGCGCCTGCTCCGCGACGGCTTCGAGCGCCTCGTCCGTGAACTCGAGCGCGACGCCGTCGATCGAGAACATTTTTTGGTACTGCTTCACCAAGGCGTTCTTCGGCTCGCTCAGGATCCGGATCAGCGCCTCACGGTCGAGGGGCGTCACGGTCGTGATGACTGGCAGACGACCGATGAACTCCGGGATGAGCCCGAACTTCATCAGGTCCTCAGGCATGGCGTCCGCGAAGTATTCATCGGCAGGTTTCGCTGTGTGCAGTCGCGCGCCGAAGCCCAGCCCGGATTTGCCGGCGCGGGACTCGATGATCTTCTCTAGTCCGGCGAACGCCCCACCCACGATGAACAGCACGTTCGTCGTGTCGATCTGGATGAACTCCTGATGGGGGTGCTTGCGCCCCCCCTGCGGCGGCACGGACGCCGTGGTGCCCTCCAGGATTTTCAGCAGCGCCTGCTGCACGCCCTCGCCCGACACGTCGCGGGTGATCGACGGGTTCTCGGATTTGCGGGCGACCTTATCGACCTCATCGATATAGATGATCCCGGTCTCGGCCTTCTTGACGTCGTAATCGGCCGCTTGAATCAGCTTCAGCAGGATGTTCTCGACATCCTCCCCGACGTATCCCGCCTCGGTCAGCGCGGTGGCGTCCGCGATCGCGAACGGCACGTTGAGCAGGCGGGCCAGTGTCTGCGCAAGGTACGTCTTGCCGCAGCCCGTCGGACCGATCAGCAGGATGTTGGACTTCGCGATGTCGACCTGCTCTTCGCCCTTGCGAGGGTTGTCGTCGGCCTTGATGCGTTTGTAGTGGTTGTACACGGCGACGGCCAGTGCACGCTTCGCGTCGTCCTGCCCGATCACGAACTGCTCCAGAAATCCGAAGATTTCCCGCGGCTTCGGCAGTTCCTCCAACCCGAGTTCACCGCCTTCGGCGAGCTCCTCCTCGATGATCTCGTTGCACAGGTCGATGCACTCGTCGCAGATGTACACCCCCGGCCCGGCGATCAGTTTCTTGACCTGCTTCTGGCTCTTGCCGCAGAACGAGCACTTCAGCAAGTCGGCGCCGTCTCCCACGCGTGCCACAGGCGCATCCCTTCGCATCGACTCGAAGCAGCCACGGGTGCGACTGTTCCCAGACCATCCTCCTCGTTCTTCGGCCGGGACGCGAGCAATCGACGTCCTGTCCGCTGAGGGCGAAACCAGGACGCCCGTCCTGTTCAGAGGGCTGCAGGGTGCCCCACGGGGCGTTGACGACGTCTAGAGGAGCACGCGGCGGGCCCCCCGGATCGACATCCGGGGGGCCCGTACTCGCTGCTGAACCTCAAGCGGCTCGCGTCTTTACACCGCTCACTCCTGCTGCAGGGACGCCTTGCGACTCGCGAGCACGTCGTCGATGATGCCGTACTCTTTGCCCTCCTGCGCAGACAGGATCTTGTCGCGTTCGATGTCCTCGTTGACCTGCCCTGGGGAACGTCCGGTGTGCATGGCCAGCGTTTCCTCCAGCCACGTCCGCATCCGGAACACCTCGTTGGCTTGGATCTCGATGTCCGAGGCCTGCCCGTAATCCCCGCCCGCCAGCGCCGGCTGATGGATCAGGATGCGGCTGTTCGGCAGGGCGTACCGCTTGCCCTGCGCGCCCGCGGCGAGCAGCACCGCCGCGGCAGATGCCGCCTGCCCGACGACGAACGTCTGGATGTCCGGCCGGACGAACTGCATGGTGTCGTAGATCGCCGTCATCGCGGTGAAGGAGCCGCCGGGGCTGTTGATGTACAGCATGATGTCCCGCTCCGGGTCCTGCGCCTCTAGAACGAAGAGCTGGGCCATCACGTCGTCCGCGCTCGCGTCGTCGACTTGCACTCCGAGGAAGATGATGCGGTCCTCGAACATCTTCGTGTAAGGGTCGGTGCGCTTCATCCCGTACGAGGTGCGCTCCTCGAACTGGGGCAGGATGTAGCGGCTCGCCGGACCGGAAAGGTCGGGCGTCCCAGTCAGGGCGGGCATCGCGCCGGGGCGGCGACTGTTCGGGGTGAGGATCATGTCATGGCCTTTCGCGTCGCCGAGGTCACTTCTGGGTCCCGCCGACGCCGGGGGTCTGGCCGGCGTGCTCGTACACGTGATCCACGAAGCCGTACTCTTTGGCCTCCTGGGCGCTGAACCACCGGTCGCGGTCAGAGTCCTTGGTGATCTGCTCAATACTCTGGCCGGTGTGCTGAGCGATCAGCTCGGCCATCTGGTTCTTGATGAACAGCATCTGCTCGGCCTGGATCTTGATGTCGGTCGCGGTACCGCCGATGCCGCCGAGCGGTTGGTGCATGAGAATGCGCGCGTGGGGGGTCGCGTACCGTTTGCCGTTCGTGCCCGCGGACAGCAAAAACTGGCCCATCGACGCGGCCATCCCCATCGCGACGGTCGCGACGTCACACGGGATCCAGTTCATCGTGTCGTAAATCGCCATCCCGGCCGAGATTGAGCCGCCGGGGCTGTTGATGTAGAGCCAGATGTCCTTGCCCGGATCCTCCGCGGCGAGCAGCAGCATCTGGGCGCAGATGGCGTTGGCGTTGTCATCGCGCACGTCCGAGCCCAGAAAGATGATGCGTTCCTTGAGGAGTCGCTGGTAGATATGGTCGTCGAGCCCGGTCTGCCCGTTCGGTCCCGCAGCGCGGATCTCGCTCATAGTGCGTGGTGTCCTCTCTCGTCGGTCGTGCCCACGAAATGCCGAGAACCCGTCTGTCACGGGTTTCCGGAGCGGGAACGACGCTTTTCGCAGGTTAACGCCCGGCGTAAGGTACGCATTTCCGTCGCCGGCCGTGTTCGCCGTCAGCGCACTCTCCCCGGATGCACGACCCCTTGGTCGCCGCGAGCGCCAATGTGCTGAAGGCTCAGCCCTGGTCGTCGCCGGAGGTTGCCTCGTCCGTGGTTGCTTCGACGGCGGTTGCCTCGTCCGTGGTTGCTTCGACGGCGGTTGCCTCGCCGGATTCGGCGGCGTCGTCCACCTCGGCGATCAGAACATCGGACTCGGCCGTCTCCGCGGCCTCGGTTTCCATAGCTTCGGTCGCGTCGTCCTCGTCGTCCTCGTCGTCACCCTCGATGACCTCGTTGAGGTCGATCACCGTGCCGTTGGTGTCCTTCACCTGGATCTTCTCGAGGACTCCGGCGAGGGCCTTTCGGCGGGTCACCTCGGCAACCATCGCGGGAACCCGATCCTCACCCATGGTCTCAGCGAGCTGGTTGGGGTCCATGCCCATCTGCTGCGCGCTGAGGATCAGGTACTCGATCAGCTCGGCCTGCTCGACCTGGATCTCGCCGTCCTCGGCGATCTGGTCGAGAAGGAGCTGGGCGCGCAGGGAGGTGCGCGCGTTGCCGGTGACCTCGGCGCGGTGCTCGTCGTCGTTGAGACGACCCTCGTTCTCCAGGTGGCTATGCACCTCAGCGTCCACCAGTGACGCAGGCACCTCGACGTCGACCGTCTCCAGCAGGAGGTCAAGCAGCCGGTCTCGGGCCTGCACGCCCTGCTCGAAGAGCTTCGCCTGACGGGCCTGCGTCGCGATGTCTGCCTGTAGCTCTTCCAGGGTGTCGAACTCGGAAGCCTCCTGGGCGAATTCGTCGTCGAGCTCGGGCAGCTCCCGCTCCTTGACCGACTGCACGGTGACCGTGACCTCGGCGTCCGTGCCAGCGTGATCGCCGCCCGCGAGGGGAGCCGCGAACGTCTTGGTCTCTTCGGCCTGCATGCCCGTGAGATTCTCATCCATGCCCGGGAGCATGTTGCCGGAACCGATCTCGTACGAGACCCCCTTCACGGAGTCGATCTCTTCACCGTCGATCTGCGCGGACAGGTCGATGCTGACGAAGTCGCCCTCTACGGCGGCCCGGTCGACGGAGACGAGTGCGCCGAATCGCTGCCGCAGCAGGTTCATCCGCGAGTCGGCCTCTTCGGTCACGGCCGCGTCGTCAAGCGGGTCGACCTCGACCGTCAGGTCCTCGAAGCTCGGCAGGGTGATCTCGGGACGGACATCGAGCTCCGCTGTGAAGCTGAACCGGTCACCGTCCTTCTCGGGCATGTCGACGATGTCGACCTCCGGCGGTCCGAGCGGGTGCAGTTTCTCCGCCTCCACCGCCTGGCCGTAGAAGTCGGGCAGCGCGCTCTGCACCGCCTCGGCAATGATGGCGCCCTTGCCGATGCGCTGCTCGACCAGTCGGGTCGGCACCTTGCCCGGGCGGAAGCCGGGCAGGTGGATCTGGCGCGTCAGGTCCTTGAGGGCTGCGTCAAGGCTGGGCTTGAGCTCCTCGTAGGGGACCTCGATGGTCAGCTTGACCCGGGTCGGGTTGAGGGTCTCGACAGCACTCTTCACGGTGCGCACTCCAGCCGTTCGATCGCAGGTGGACAACCAGGTGGACAACAACGTTGGACCACAGTGTTGGATCAGATGATGCGGCCCGCGCTCGGCGGGACGCCGTGCCCGCGCGGCGGACGCTCACGTCATGCTATCGGCTCGCCTGCGAACCTTCGAACTTCGCCCTACCGCAGGCCTTTGGCGCTCAGAGCGGACGATGGCTCAGGCCGGTGCGACGTTCAGCCGCAGCCACGGCAGGGAGCCGACGAGCAACGAGATCAGGCACCCAATGAGCGTGTCCACGAGGCGCTCGATGAGCAACGCGGTGGTGGGGTCACCCTCGGTGTGGCTGAGTACGACGATCAATGGAGTCATGACCAAGGCGTAACTCGTGTAGTTGGCGCTCTTCAGATAGAGCCGGCTGGCCCCGATCACCATGACCACGCCCACCAGCACCGCCGGAGGCATGGGGCCGAGCATCCACCATCCCACCACCACGCCGAGCGAGGTGCCCACGGCACGCTCAGTCGTGCGCAGCAGCGTCGCGGAGTGGTCCCGCTGCACCACCAGAACGACGGTGAGCAAGATCCAGTACGAATGCCGACCGGGGACCAGGTGCGCGAACAGGTCGGCGACCAGCATGCACGACGCCAATCTCACGGTGTAGTGCCATCCACCCCGCCTGGACATACGCACGACCCAGGCGTTGAGGTCCGCGCGCCAGGATTGCGGCGGGGCCGGCGAGCTGGGGCTGCGCCTGAAGAGGTTGACTTCGACCCCGTACGCCAGCAGCCCCATGAGCCCGCCCAGCAGTACACCGGAGACGAAGATCGCCACCACGTGCCGTGTCGGGGTCGAGCCGACGGACAGCGCCGCACCGATGATCAAGAAGATCGTGGCTTGACTGCCCGCCTTGGCGACCCTTGGGCGGATGGTGCCGGTGGCGGACACCAGGACAGCGAGCGCCAAAATCGCGATATCGCCCGCGACCCGTCCGCCCGAAAGCAGCAGACCCGCGCCGATGGCAGCGGTCCCCACCAACGCCGTGGCGCCCAGGTCTACGGCCCTGGCCTGCAGATTGCCATCGTGGCCGCTGCCGGCGACCAGCAACGCACCCAGCGCCGCGAGCACCCCGGCGGTCGGCTGGCCCAGCGGCACGGAAACGACCACGGGCAGCGCCATCGACAGGCCCGAGGCCAGCATCTTCAGGACGTTGGCCTCGGTCCGATTCCAGCTCAGCGCGCCGGAAACGACCTCGCGTCCCGCGGCGGAGGCACGTGCGACGTGAGGCGAGGACCGGCCCCTGATCTTGGACGCTTTGACCACTCTTCCCAGTGTCTCACCGGATGGATCGAAGGACGACGGGCCGGACCATAACCATGACCGAGCCCGGACCCGGACCACGACCAGGACCCCGGCTGCGATGTACATGGCCGGTGACGGTCGGCGTGGCGGTGGGCGTTTCGACCTCCGCGGTCTCGGGTAATCAAGCCATCAGCCGTCGGTCCCGACCGCTCAGGACGGAAGGTTCTCTTGATGTTCTCGATCGACCCGAACACACGCCAAAAACGCCGCGACCGGCCCCGGGTCGTCGTGCTCGGAGGCGGCTTCGCCGGCCTCGCCGCCGTCCGACGCCTGCGCCGCGAGAACGTCGACGTCACGCTCATCGACCAGCACGCCTACAACACGTTCCAACCATTGCTGTACCAAGTCGCCACCGCCACGCTCAACCCCGGAGACGTGACGTGGGCGCTTCGGTCGGTCCACAGTCGACGCTTCAGCGCCAGGTTCGTCCTTGGCCGGGTCGCCGGCATCGACCACGAGCGACGCCAGCTCACCTTGGACGACGAGCGTCTCATCCCGTACGACTACCTCATCATCTGTACGGGCGTGGTGGTGAACTATTTCGGCATCGAGGGCGCCCGCGAGCACAGCTTCCCGCTCTATACCAGGGCGCAGGCCCTCGCCCTGCGCGACGAACTCCAGCGTGTCCTCGAACTCGCCTCACGACACGGCCAACCCGAGGAGATGCGCGTGGTCATCGTTGGCGCCGGAGCCACCGGTGTCGAGACCACCGGCGCGATGGCCGAGATGCGCGACCGCGACTTGCCGGTGCTCTTCCCCGAGTTGGACTGCGCCCGGATCCACATCACGCTCGTGGAAAGATCTCCATACGTCCTGGGGCCGTTCCAGCGGGAAAGCCGCGAGTACGCCGCTGATGCCCTTCGTGAGCGCGGAGCGGAGCTGCGGCTGGACACGTCCGTCGAGACGGTGGCCGAGGACGGCGTCACGATCTCCAGCAACGGCGGACCGGCAGAATTCTTGCCCGCTCAGATCGTGGTGTGGGCCAGCGGCATCGTGGCTCCCGAGCAGGTAGGCCAGTGGGGTCTTCGGCAAGGCAAAGGCGGGCGCCTCCTCGTCGACGACCGCCTGCGCGTTTTCGGGCATCCTCGGGTGTTCGCCGCAGGTGACATCGCGGTGACGGAGGACGACCCGCTGCCGCAACAGGCGCAGCCGGCCATCCAGGCCGGGAACCATGCCGCTGGAGTGATCGCCAACGACATCGAAGGCCGACCGACCAGCAGCTTCGAGTACCGGGACCTCGGCAGCCTCGCGACCATCGGTCGACGCGACGCCGTCGCGGAGGCCACGCACCTGCCGCGTCTGACCGGCCTACCGGCCTGGATCGCGTGGAACGTGGTGCACATCCGTGCCCTGTTGGGCGGTCGCAACCGGCTGGCGGCCATGGTGAATCTGGGGTCCAAGTACCTCCTGTGGCCCCATGACCACAACCTGATCGTGGGCGATCCCACGATCACCCACGATCACGAAGGTAACGCCTGACCCGGGCGGTTGACCGTGGACCTGTCGTCCCGGTCAACCGCCCGGTCAGCGTTGGTTTCGGCGACGGAGGACTGACGCCGATCCTGGCTCAACTCCGGGCGCTCGATCCAGGCCACGGGAGGCGTCCTTGTCCAGCCAATGACGGCTGGACAAGGACGGGCTAGTCCCCCACGGGAGCAAAACCAGGGGCGCGGCTGCCAACCTTGCGAGCCAACGCAAGATGCCCGCCAAGGTACCCAGCGCCACCCGCTGCCGCCGCCCCCGCAAGGCCGGCGGCCATTCCCGCGCCATAGCGCCCTCGCCGGCGCATCGCGAACGAAGCTCCGTACAGCAGGGTGGCGCATCCGTTCAGGGCGGCGTGCAAGGAGCCCACGCGACCTTCTGGAGGAGAGGTCGTACGCCATTCGACGAGGCCGGTTGCTGCTGCCGGCAGGACGGTGATCAGGCCGGCTGCGAGGAGCAACTCGGCCGCGCCACGGCTGCGCCGCCCTCCGCACACGTCGAGCAGGAGCGCGGACGTCCAAAAACCGATCGGCAGGTCCGTCAGAGCCGGGTGAAGGGCGTGCCCCGCCCACTCCCCTCGCAGGGCGCTGCTCACCTTGTCCCCGGACAGCGGCCGGGAGAGAAGCTCCACGGCGTCGCCGAGGCGGTCCAGCGCGGGGCTCTCCTCAAGTCCCCGCATCAACCGCACTACGGTTGGTACCTCCGTTGACCGGGACGCGCCGTCGTCGGCGTAGGGGGTCACGTCATTGTCGCCCATCGCGTCCATTCACTCCGTTCGTGTGGGTCGCCAGCCGGTGAGGGTGGATTGCTGGGGTTGATCATCCGGTGATGCCTTGGGCGGGGAAGCGGTCCCAGGCCCGGTGGGTGCCCAGGTCGGCGGTCAGGGCTGCGACGGCCTCGTCGGCGTCCGGGGCCAGGGTGATGCCGGGTGCGGTGGCCTGGATGCCCGCTGCGGCCAGGGTTGCCTCGCCGGCAGGTAGGGCGGCGATCGCCTTGCAGTGCCGGTACATTTCAGCCAGCAGAAGCGTCAGACGCGGGTCGACGGCCGACTTCGGGGATGTCGTGGGATTTCCTGCCTTGGCGTCGAACCCCGGGTCGGCATCCGCGGCCGGAACTACCGGCCCGGCCACCAGCAGCGCGTCGTACTCGATCGAGCGCGTCGTCAGAAGAGTGCGCTGGACGGGAACGCCAGCCCCCTTGAGCCCTTCGGGGTCGCCCAGGCGACCGCCGTGCGGACCCAGGACGAACGCCGTCATCCCGGCCGCCTCGATCGCGCTCACGGCGGCACTGACCTGGTCCAGGTCGCTGTCGTCGTCGGCGACAACGCCGACGACCCGGCCGCTCACCGGGAAGGTCTGCTCGGGACGAACCTGCGCCAACGCCGGACTGGGCTCGACGTGCGGGACGTCCGAGCGGCTCGGTGCCGGCACCGGTAGGCCCAGACCTTGGGCCACCCGGGCGGCCAGGGTCGCATCGATGCTCGCCAGATGGGTCAGTTGACGTTCCCGGATCACCTGCTCAAAACACTTGCCGAGCTCGAAGGTGTACGCCGCCACGACGTGGTCCTGCTCCGCCGGCGTCAAGCTGTACAGGAACATCCGCGCCTGGCTGAAATGGTCGTCAAATGAGGCCGGGCTGCGACGCTCCTTCACGCCGTGCACCGGGGTCGGCACCTCAATGAACGCGCCGTCCTCGACCGTGGCCTCCGAGGGGTTGCCCCCGTCCAACGAATTGGGGCGATAGGGCGCGACCCCCGTGGGGACGGCGTGCTGATGAAAACCGTCCCGCAGCATGTCGTTGACCGGGCACTGCGCCCGGTTGATCGGGATCTGGTTAAAGTTCGGGCCGCCGAGGCGCGTCAACTGGGTGTCGACGTAACTGAACAGGCGGGCCTGGATGAGCGGGTCGTTGGTCACGTCGATTCCGGCCACGAGCTGCCCCGGGTGGAAGGCGACCTGCTCGGTTTCGGCGAAATAGTTCGTCGGGTTGGCCGTCAACGTCATCTGGCCCAGGGGCTGCACCGGGCACAGCTCCTCCGGCACCAGCTTTGTCGGGTCCAACAGGTCGATCCCCTCGAACGTCTCCTCGGGGGTGTCGGGCATGACCTGTACACCCAGCTCCCAACTGGGGTAAGCGCCCGCCTCGATCGCGTCAGCCAGGTCACGGCGGTGGAAGTCGGGGTCAGCGCCCTGCGTCAGCTGGGCCTCCTCCCACACCATCGAGTGCACGCCCGCGGCCGGCTTCCAATGGAACTTCACCAGACACGTCTCGCCCTCGGCGTTGGTGAGCCGGAACGTGTGGATCCCGAAACCCTCCATCATCCGCAGCGAGGCCGGGATGGCGCGGTCCGACATACTCCAGATGGTGTGGTGCTGCGCCTCGGTGTGCAGGCTGACGAAATCCCAGAACGTGTCGTGGGCGGACTGCGCCTGGGGGATCTCCCGGTCTGGGCTCGGCTTGACCGAATGCACGATGTCGGGGAACTTGATCCCGTCCTGGATGAAGAACACCGGCATGTTGTTGCCGACCAGATCGACGTTGCCCTCGTCCGTGTAGAACTTCACCGCGAAACCGCGCGTGTCACGCACCGTGTCCGCCGAACCCCGCGAGCCCGCCACCGTCGAAAACCGCACGAACACCGGCGTTTCGACATCAGCCGCCAAAAACCCTGCACACGAGATACCTGCGCCGGTCCCGTACGAACGGAACACCCCGTGCGCCCCCGCACCTCGCGCGTGCACCACCCGCTCCGGGATCCGCTCATGGTCGAAATGGGTGATCTTCTCCCGCAGATGATGATCCTGCAACAGCGTCGGCCCCCGCGGCCCCGCCTTCAACGAGTGGTCAGTGTCGTGCAGGCGAGTGCCCGTGGAGGTCGTCAGAAAGGCGCCGGACTGAGCCCGCACCGTGGCCGGAGCACCCGTGGGCGAGCCAGTCGCCGAAACCACCTCGGGGGCCTGCTGGTCCGGTTTCGGGGGCGGTGGCTGCGTGCCGGTCGTCGGCGGCTCGAATTCGGGCGGCGAGGGAGTGCGTTCAGTCATGACGGTCCTTTCCGATGTCCGTTCGTCACCGCTCTATGCCCCGTCACCTCCAGACCATTCGTCAAAGGGACGTGTGCACGTGTCGGCGACGCGACCGCGCATGAGCATTTCGCTCAGACCCGCCCATCAGGTGGGGCTCGTTCTCGAAATAATTCTCTGACCTGGGGTTCTTTGTCGGGCTGACAGGATTTGAACCTGCGACATCGTGCTCCCAAAGCACGCGCGCTACCAAGCTGCGCCACAGCCCGTGNNNCCACGACGTCAGGGAACCTGCGCCGATCCGGGCCGGCGATCGTCAGGTTTCCAGTGGGTGTCCGGCCTCGCGCCAGGCCATGGTCCCGCCATCGACGGAGAGCGCCTGGTGGCCGCGGGCGTTCAGGAGATCGGCGGATTCCTGACTACGGTGACCGGAGCGGCAGATCACGTAGACGAGTTCACCCCGAGGCACCTCATCGAGTCTGTCTGCCACCTGGCCCATCGGGATGAGCCGGGCGCCCGGGACGTGACCTTCGTCGTATTCGTACTTCTCGCGAACGTCGATCACGGTGGCCCCCTGTTCCCACGCTGCGTGCAAGGCCGCGATGTCGGTTGTCCGGGCGGACGTCGACGCTTCCCCGTGACGCGCGGTGGCCCGTGCGCGCGTACCGTCCCTATCCAGGTCTGACACCGCCATGATCACACGCTCCAGGTCGACCGCGGACAACGCACCGGGCTGCGAGAACACTGATTCACGCCCACGGTTGCGACGCAAGTTCATGCAGGACAGCCTGGAGATCCTTGGTCGCGGCACGATTCCACGGCGCCATCGACAACGCTTTGCCCATAGCACACGTATCGGTGAGCGCTGCCGTCACGAGTCCAGCGCCAATGACGCCCGCGAACCACTTCGCCCCCGAATAGCGCTGGCTCAAAAGGACGGCGGAAGCCACCAATCCACCTGCCACGAAACGCACCTGGCGTTCGAGATCCCAAGTGCCTTGGCCGCGGTTCACCGGCAGGCCAGACGATTCCCACGACCGCACCCCCCCGTCGAGAACGTGCACTCGGTCCAGGCCTGCCTCGCCAAGCAACTGTTCCGCCTGTCCGGCGCGCGTACCAGACCGGCAGATGAGCACGATGTGCTCGTCGAGAGGTTCGCGCAACTCGTCGCGGTGCTCCCGCAACACGTTCAAAGGCACGTTGTACGCGGTGGGGATGTGGACTCCGCTGAACTCGCCCGGGGCCCGGACGTCGATGATCCTGGGTCGATCGGGTTGGGCGAGCCACTCGCGGAGCTCGTCTGCCTGCAGGAGGGTCGGCCTTGACTTGGTGAGGTCAGGGCTGTTTTCGGAACGGACCTTGATCGTCATGCGGTTCCTTTCACGTGTTTTGTGGCGTCACGATGGACAAGCCGACGGAGGCGGCGTCGTCGAAGGAATCGTCGACAACCACCACCCGATGGCCTTGGGCAGCAAGGATCGACGCCACGACCGAGGCGCGGTAGCCGGTCTCGCAATGCACCCAAACCTCTCCAGAAGGAACGTCGGCGCCGCGACGCAGGACGTCGTGGATCGGGATGTTCACAGAACCTTCGATGTGAGATGACTCGTGCTCAGCGGAGCGACGAACATCGAGAACGGTCACGTTGCGGTGATGGCGCACCTGCGCCAGATCGCCGAACGTGGCGAGCGGGAAGGAGGCCAGTTCGACGTCGGTCCACTGCTCGGGCCGTCCCGTTGCCGCCGCGCTGGGTCGGTCGATGCCGATGCGCACCATCTCGCGCTGCGCTTCCGCAACCTGCTCGGGCGTCTCGCCCAGCAGGGTCACGGGAGTCCCCCACGGGATCAACCAGCCCAGGTAAGTGCAGAACTGGTCGTCCAGACCGAAGTTGTACGTGCCCGGCGCATGACCACCGGCAAAGGCCATTCGCGAACGCAGATCGACCAGCCATTCCCCGGCCTCGAGTCGACGCCGCAGCTCTTTGGCATCGGCCTGTTCCGGAGCTGAGAGGTCGGGTGCGTCCGGCCCGGCGGCGTTGGCGGGCTGCATGTGGGCGTAGTACGCCGGGAATTCCTCCAATCCGGCGAGGGTCTGTTCGACGTAGTCGCCCACGCTCAGGGTCAGCGCCGGGTTGGTGCTGAGCTCTTGCCCGATGGTCGAGGCGTCTCCCTCCGACTGCGTGGCGGAGCAGAAGGACCCGAAACCGTGCGTCGGCATGACCTGCGTCTGCTCGGGCAGTTCGTGGGCCAAACGGTGCGCGGACGCGTGCTGGCTGGCGGCCAACTCTTCCGCATGGGCTGGCCCGAGGAGGTCCGGGCGTCCGGTCGAACCGAACAGGAGTGAGCCGCCGCTGAACACAACGGCGGACTCCCCTTCTAGCGCGTAGGAGAGGTGCGTGAACGTGTGACCCGGGGTCGCGATCGCCCGGACCGCCATCCCCGGTGGCCCGCGCAAGGGCCAGGCCGCCGGTCACGTAGTCGTTGTGGATGTGCGTCTCGAAGACGGCCGCGATGGAGATGCCGAGGTGACGTGCGATGTCGAGCACACGGTCGATGTCACGCTGCGGATCGACGACGAAAGCAACCTGGCCGTCGTGCACGAAGTAACTGCGATCGCCCAACGAGGGGGTCTCGATCGTGATGATCTCCTGCATGGGTGCATCCTCCAGTTCGGGTCTTCTTTCAGGCCCGTTTACCCCTTGGGGTAGGCCTCAAGCAACACGGGGACGTTTTCGAACGCGACGAATCCGGCAACCAGCAAGAGCATCACCACGAAGGCAGCAGACAGGCGACGTTGCCCGACAGCCTTCCCGACGCGGCGTCCGAACAGGCTGCCCAGCACGGCGAACGCCGCAAAGGTCAAGGTGAGTGTCCAGTCGATGTCGAGGCCGACGCTGGCCCGAAAAGCCAGCGACGAGAGCGCATTCACCGCAATGACCACCAAGGAGGTGCCGACCGCGACAGCCATCCGAAAGCCGAGCATCAGCATGAGCACAGGGACCACGACAAAACCACCGCCGACGCCGAGCAGCCCCGTCAAGAGGCCGACACCCGTCGCGGCCACGACCCGGAGCAGCCACGACCGTGGCCGCCCTTCGCCCGAGTCCTCATCCTTGCGGCGTAGCTTGCGGATCATCAGGCCGGCCACCACGAGTAACAGGATCGCGAAGATCGACATCAGGACGTGTCCGGGCACCGACGTCGACGCCAAGGAACCGGCGAGTGAGCCCAACACGCCCAACACGCCGAACACGAGTCCGTCGACCAACCGCACGTGGCCGGCGCGAGCGTGCGGGATGACACCGATCAGTGCGGACAACCCGACGACCACCAGCGATCCCGCCGTCGCCTGGGCTGGGGTCTGTCCCAGGACGTAGACGAAGACCGGGACAGCCAGAATCGCACCACCCCCGCCCAAGGCGCCCAAGACGAGTCCCACGAGCACCCCGATGGGAGCGATCCACCACGCCATCGTTGCCTCTCCAGTAGACGGCGACCTCGGCGCGGTCACGCCGAGTCGTCACGGCGAGATGTCCCACCGACTTGGTTTACGTCACCAAATACCCCTACGGGGTATTTCTCTTTCGTCGTTTAGGCGTCGACACCTCAAACCGGGTGGCATCACGACGCTGAGTGCGGCTCAGGATGTGAGGGCGTGAGCGCGGTCCCAGGCTCCAAAGCCGCCCAGGATGTCCGACACATCGGTGAAGCCCTTGGCACGCAGCAGGCTGGCGCCGACGCTGCTGCGCCAGCCGCCGGCGCAGTAGAGCAGAATCGGTCGGTCGGCATCAAGCTCGCCGGCCCGGTTGGCCAGCTCGGCCAGCGGGATGTGACGCGCGGCCGGGATCGTGCCGTCGGCGACCTCCCCAGCATTCCGGATGTCCACGAGCTGCACGCCAGCACACACGGCCGCGTCATCGGCCTCCGCGACTGTGAGGCGACTGGCCCGATCGACGTTGCCCTCGTGGCTGAGGAAGTACGTCTCCGCATCAGGGAGATAGCCGAGGACGCGGTCGTACCCGATCCGCGCGAACCGGGTCGCGACCTCCTGCTCGATGCCTTCCGGCGCGATGACCACGACCGACTGGTCGGGCGCGAACACCATGCCCACGGTCTCGGCCATCCGACCATCAGCCGGGACATTGACCGAGCCGCGCAGATGCGCGGCCGCGAACTCCTGCACGTCCCGCGCGTCGTGCACAGCGGCACCTGCGGCGAGAGCCTCCTCGACCTGTGCATCCGTGAGCGCCGGGACGGTCGCGTCGGTGTCTCGGATGCCGCGGTCCTGCTTGTTGAGTGTGGCGTTGTAGATGAAATAGCCCGGTGCGGTCGGTTGACCCTCGGTCACGACCGCGACGAAGTCCTCTTTTGTCATCGGCTGGCAGGCATAGTTGTCGGCTCGCTGGTTTCCAATCGTCGACTGCAGCTCGGTCGACAGGTTTTTTCCGCACGCTGATCCAGCGCCGTGCGCCGGGAAGACCCGGACAGCGTCCGGCAACCCCATGAGCTTGCGCTGCACCGAGTCGTACAGCATCCGACCTAACTCGTCGGCCGTGACGCCGACCGACGCGAGCAGGTCGGGCCGCCCTACGTCGCCGATGAAGAGCGCGTCACCGGTGAGCACTCCGTATGGCACGTCGTCGTCTGGGCGCTCGAAGACCAGAAGACTGATCGACTCCGGGGTGTGACCGGGGGTGGCCATGACCTGGAGGGTCACTTCCCCGAGGCTGATCCGCTCGCCGTCCTCGAGGCGACGGATGGGGAAGTCTGCTGAGGCTGCGGCGCCCAGACCGATCCAGGCGCCCGTCTCTCGGGCCAGCTCAAGGTGCCCGGAGACGAAGTCCGCATGGAAGTGAGTGTTGATCACCCCGACGATGGTCAGGCCCTTGGCCTTGGCTTCGTCGAGGTACTCCCCGATGTCCCGGCGTGGGTCAACCACAACGGCCTGACCGGTCGACTCGTCGCCGATCAGGTAGGACGCCTGCGACAGGCAGTCGAGGTAGTGCTGGGTGAAGTGCATTCAGACCTCCAGGGGTCGTCGTTTTCTGAAGTATACCCTGGGGGGTATTCTACACGGCGCTCAGCCGAGGCCGGGACCGTGGCGCTTTCGTCAGGGCGCTTCGCCCTGCGGGGACGTGAGCAGGTGCAGGAGTACGGTCGCTTCGCTGATCTCGGGGTTCTTGACGGCGGTGAGCAGCGTGAGCGGGCCGTCCGCGGCCAGCCGACGTAGGTGGGCGAGGGCTTGACCCGGTTCACGCCCGGTCAGCTCATGGCGATACCGCGTCGCGAACTCCTCGAAGCGATCCGGCGCGTGTCCGTACCAGCGCCTCAGCTCGGGCGAGGGTGCCACCGTCTTGAGCCATTCGTCGAGCGCGGCCCGCTCCTTGCTCATCCCACGAGGCCAAAGACGGTCGACGAGCACCCTGCAGCCATCGTCGGCCCGCCGCTCCTCGTACACTCGTTTGACGCGAATCTGCGGGCTGGTCATCATCCGTCAGTCCTCCGGGGCCGGGCGGGAACGTGGGGTCTCAGCCGCGGGACGCCGCCGCCGCGACTTTGCCAACAGGTGACGTCCGGATCGGTGGACGACCAGGTGTGCCACCGACCTGGGCCAGATCCCGCCTCAAACGCGGGTACACTGTCGGCGGGCCTGCAGGGCCCGCGCGGGTGTAGCTCAATGGTAGAGCCCCAGCCTTCCAAGCTGACCACGCGAGTTCGATTCTCGTCACCCGCTCCATGGCCGCATGAACCAGCCACGATGACGGCGTCAATCCCTCCAGAGAAGTACGACGCCGCGGTCGTCTTTTTCCCCGCTGGCGGCCTGTCCGCACAGCCGCGCCGCGACGCCGGTGAACCCGCCCGGCGAAAGAGCGCGCAGCCCGGTGATCATCCGTCCAATGCCCAGGTCCAAGTCGCCGCCGCGATCCTCGATGAGGCCGTCGGTGTAGAGCATCAGCGCATCCCCCGGCAACAGCCGGCCCTCGAAGGCGTCGTAGCGCGCGCTCGACGTCAGGCCGAGCACCGGACCGCACAGACCGTCGATGATCCGCCACTCGTCCGCAGCCTTGCGGTACCAGACCACCGGAGGGTGACCCGCGCGACCGACACTGAAAGCACCGGTCTGCAGATCGAGTGAGAGGTAGGCGGCCGTTGCGAACCCGTCCGTCCAGTCCTGGCGGAGCACGTAGTCGTTGGCGACCGAGAGGAGTTCGTGGGGCGACACGATTCCGACGAGCGCGTCGAGCCCACCCGAAAGGAGCAGGGAGCGGGCGCCCGCGTCCATCCCCTTGCCGGCGATGTCGACGAGCATGACCTCCAACAGGTGCTCGCGTGTGCGTCGGGAGACCACGAAGTCGCCGGAGAAGCGGTGCCCGAAGGCGGGCTGCACGCACAGCTCGCCGCTCCATGGCGCCGGAAGACGCGGGATGCGCCCCTGCCGGATCAGGCGTCGGCGAAGGTCGGCGAGCATCGTCTCACCGCGGGTGCCCTGCACTCCCACTCGCGCCCTCGCCATGCTGCGCCATAGCGTGATCGCGCCGACCGCGCAGACGGCGATCATCGGGCCGAGTACATCCGAAGTCGCGCCGTGGACGCTCGGTGACGTGATCAGCAAGGCCGCGAGGGCCGCGCCGAGGATCCCCGCGTGCCATCGTGGGGAATGGAAGGTCCCACTCAGCACGACAAACGGGAGAAGAAACGCCCAAGACACCGCGCCGGGAAAGGTCATGTGCAGGATCGAGACCGCGACGATGCCGACGAGTACGACGAGCGCGCTGCTCATCTGAGAGCATTCGATCTGATCGCGCACCCATGTGGAGAGTCGGCGACGGGCACATTGCCAGGTGGAGGGTGGCAGGGAGGCGGCTACGGATCGGGAGCCCACGCCCCAAAAAGACGCCGCCCGAAAAGGCCGCATCGGCGGGGAAATCGATGGGCTGCCCATAGCACGACCCTATTACGACGATAGTAGGGACTTCCACCATATTTCCTATAGGACACTGGGCCGAGCCACTGGTCGAGCCGAGCGGTTCACTCAACCGGACGAAAGGGGTCGCGGTCTCGGCTGACGGCCCGAGGCCCAGGCTCAACGGCCGCTCACCCGAGTGCGCTGCTCACAAAGTGTGAGCCTCCACGGAGGCTCTTGGTGACCTCCCAGACATCGCGATCCACCGCACCCCCGACAAACGGACACTGACGCCGGGGCGGCGCGCTCCACCTCCCCCGTTCCCTCAGTCCTCCAGGATCGGACCAACGGTCCGTGACCTCTTCAACTCGAAGAAGCCCGGGATCCCCGCAACCAGCAGGCAACCGTCCCACAGGCGCCCCGCGTCCTCGCCCTTCGGGGCCGGTGACACGATCGGACCGAAGAACGCGACGTCGCCGATCGCGATGACCGGCGTGCCCACGTCGTCACCGACCAGCGCGATCGCCTCGGCATGTCGCGCGCGCAGGTCGGCGTCGACTTCATCGGTCCGCGCCGCCTCGATCAGCTCCGCGGGAAGACCGACCTCGGCCAGTCCCAGGGCGATGGCGTGCTGCAGGTCCTCCACCTTGCGTTGGTGGATCGCTGCGCCGATCGCGTCGTACAGCTTCGGCACGACCTCCTCGCCGTACCGGTGCGCGGCGGCGACGATCACCCGGACCGGCCCCCAGGCCTGGTCCATCGAAGCGCGATATTCGTCGGGCAGGTCGCGCCCCTCGTTGAGGACCGCCAAGCTCATCACCCGGAATTCGACGGTCACGCCCCGGACCCTGACGACCTCCTTGAGCCAGCGCGAGGTCATCCATGCCCACGGGCAGGTCGGATCGAACCACATCCGCGCCGTTTGCGTCGTCATGAGGCACATCCTGACAGGCCGAACCTCACGCGCCGCGCCGGGCGTCCCGCGAGGGCGAGCGACCGAGGTCTCCCTTGCACGACAGATACCGCGGGGAATGACAGGATGAGCGCGCCCCTGCCACGGGGCGACATTTCACAGGAGGAACGGTGCCCGGAACGAACCTGACGCGTCAGGAGGCGGCTGAGCGCGCTGGCCTGCTCCACGTCGACCGGTACGACGTCACGATCGACCTCACGACCAGCGATACCACGTTCGCCACCGCCGCCACCATCGCGTTCCGGTGCGCCCGTCCGGGGGCGGGCAGCTTCATCGACTTCGTCGGCCCGAGCGTGCGGTCGGTCGTCCTGAACGGTGCCGTGCTGGACCCGGGCCAGGTCTACGCGGACGGTCGCATCGCGCTGCCGGACCTCGCGGCCGAGAACACCCTGACCATCACGGCGACCGGTCGCTACATGCACACCGGCGAGGGGCTGCACCGATTCGTCGACCCAGTCGACGGAGAGGTCTACCTCTACACGCAGTTCGAGACCGCCGACAGCAGGCGCGTGTTCCCGGTCTTCGAGCAACCGGATCTCAAGGCGACGTTCGCGTTTACGGTCACCGCGCCGGAGCGGTGGAGGATCGTCTCCTGCCAGCCGACGCCGACGCCGACCCCCCTCGGGGAGCGTGAGGTCCCGTTGCTCGGCCGGGTGCCGGTGGCCCGCTGGGAGTTCGAGCCGACGCCGCGCTTGCCCAGCTATGTGACGGCGCTGATCGCGGGCCCGTACGACATGGTCACCGACTCGGTGCGAGCCGGCGACCGCGACGTGCCGCTCGGGATCTATTGCCGCCGGTCTCTCACGCCGTACCTGGACGCGTCCGAAGTGTTCGACTGCACCAAGCGTGGATTCGCGTTCTTCGCGGATCTGTTCGACCTCCCGTACCCGTTCGCCAAGTACGACCAGATCTTCACCCCGGAGTACAACGCGGGAGCGATGGAGAACGTCGGCGCGGTCACCTTCAACGAAATCTACGTCTTTCGGGCCAAGGTCACCGAGGCGATGGTGGAGCGGCGGGCCCTCACGATCCTGCACGAGCTCGCGCACATGTGGTTCGGCAATCTCGTGACCATGCGCTGGTGGGACGACCTATGGCTCAACGAGTCGTTCGCGGAGTGGGCCTCGATGACCTGTCAGGCGGAGGCGACGCGCTGGACGGGGGCGTGGGCCACGTTCGCCAGCGTCGGCAAGCCGTGGGCGTTGCGTCAGGACCAGCTGTCATCGACGCATCCGATCGCCGCCGATATCCGCCACCTGCAAGACGTCGAGGTGAACTTCGACGGCATCACGTACGCGAAGGGAGCGGCGGTGCTCAAACAGCTGGTCGCGTACGTGGGCCGCGAGCCGTTCGTCGCCGGGCTGCGTGGCTACGTGCGCGAGTTCGCCTACGGTAACACCACGTTGCTGGACTTGCTGCGGCATCTGGAGGCCACCTCCGGCCGCGATCTCACGGACTGGAGCCGCCGCTGGCTACAGACCGCGGGACCGAGCACCCTGCGCGCGGACCTGCAGCTCGCACCCGGCAGCAACGTCATCTCCGCGGCCAGGATCCTGCAGGAGGCCCCCTCGTCGCACCCCACCCTGCGTCCGCACCGCCTCCGGATCGGGCTGTACGACCGTGAGGGAGAGCTCCTGGTCCGGCGAGAACACCTCGAGCTCGACGTGGACGGCGCCGACTCCCCCGTACCCGCTCTCACCGGACGCCCACGCCCGGACCTGCTGCTGGTCAACGATGACGACCTGACGTACGCCAAGATCCGCCTCGACGGCCACTCGCTGGGCACGTTGCTGGCCGACCCGCGCGCCCTGCGCGATCCGCTGCCCCGCGCGCTTGTGCTCGGGGCGGCCTGGGACATGACGCGCGACGCCGAGATGGCGGCTCGCGATTTTGCCGGGCTCGTCCTGAGCGTGCTGGACGGCGAGGACAACTCGGCGCTGCTGCGCATGCTGCTCGGCCAGCTCGCCAACGCCACCTCCCAGTTCACCGCCCCGAAGGCCCGCGCCGGCACCCGCGAGGCCACGAGCGAGACTCTCGTGGAGCTGGCCCGTCGGGCGCCGTCAGGCTCCGACGCACAGCTTCAGCTGGTCAGCTCGGCGGCGACGTTCGCGCACACACCGGGACCGCTGGCCTGGGTCCGGGCGCTTCTGGACGCAACCGAAAAGCTGCCCGGCCTGGAGGTGGATACCGAAATGCGTTGGACCCTGCTGACCTGGCTGGCAGCCGGCGGCGCGGCCGGAACCGACGAAATCGCCGTCGAGGCCGCCCGCGACGCCACCGCGACAGGACGGGAACGCGCCGCCCGCGCCGAGGCGGCACTGCCCACGCCCGAGGCGAAGGCGCGCGCATGGGCCCGCGTCTTCGACGACGACACTCTCTCCAACCAGATGGTCGACGCCATCTGCCAGGGCTGGGCGATCGCGCACGAGCCTTCGCTGCTTGCCCCCTTCATGGAGCCCTACCACCTGCGGATCTGCGATCTGTGGGGTCAGCGGACCCACGCCATCGCGGAGTCCGTCGCGGTCGGCGCCTACCCGGCGTCCCTCTCCTCTGCCGAGCTCCAAGCGACCACTCAGGCGTGGCTGGACGCGAACGTCGACGCCCCGGACGGATTGCGGCGCGTCGTCGCCGAACACCGCGACGCCGTGGCGCGGGCCGTCCGCGCGCAGGAGCGCGACACGGACCGTTGACACGCCTGGCCACACTGGGGACATGACAACGGACGGCGCACCGGACGGCGCACCGGACGGGACACGGGATGGCCCGGACCGCACCTCGGCGGCGGCGCGCCCAGCCGAGCGCCTGCTGACGCGCGAGTCGCTGGCGTGGATGTGGTACGACCTCGGCACCACGGCCTTCAACGCCGTGGTCGTCACCTTCGTGTTCTCGGTCTACCTGACGAGCCCGGTGTTCGGCGGCAAAGACGAGACCAGCACCTCGCTCGGCACCGGCCTGTTCGTCGCGGCGGTGATCGTGGCGTTGTTCGCCCCGGTGCTGGGCCACCGGGCCGACCGTTCCGGCCGACCCCTCGCCGCGCTCGGGTTCGCCAGCACCGTGGTCCTCGTGATCATCGGCGGCTTGTTCTTCATCCGCCCCGACCCTGCCTACTTGTGGCCCGGCATCGTTGCGCTCGCCGTCGCGACCGTGTTCTCAGAGTTCGCCGGTGTCCACTACAACGCGCTCCTCAAACGGGTGTCGACACCCAAGACCGTGGGGCGCATCTCTGGATTCGGCTGGGGCTCGGGATACCTCGGGAGCATCGCCCTGCTGCTCATCCTGCTGTTCGCCTTCATCTCCCCCGACGTCGGGCTGTTCGGTGTCACCCACGCTGACGCCCTCGACATCCGCGCGTCCATGCTCGTGACGGCAGCATGGTACGCCGTCGGCATGGTGCCCATCCTCATCGTGCTGCGGGACAAACACACCGGTGCGAAGGTCGGCACCCTGCAGTCGGCGTCCTCTGGACGGCGGGGCCGGGAGAGCCTGCTCGGCGCGTACCGCGCGCTGTGGCACACCATCCGTCGGCTGGCCCGCACCGCGCCGGAGACCCTGAAGTTCCTCATCGCGTCGGCGATCTTCCGGGATGGCCTCGTGGGCGTCTTCGCGTTCGGCGGCGTCATCGCGGCGGGCACGTTCGGGTTCAGCCCGGCGCAGGTCGTGGTGTTCGCCGTGGTCGCCAACCTCATCGCCGGGGTCGCCACCGTCAGCCTGGGCGTGCTGGACGACCTCATCGGGCCGCGCCGTGTGATCATCGCCTCCCTCGCCCTCATGATCGCGGCCGGGGTCGGGATCTTCGCCCTGCACGACCGAGGGCCGATGGTGTTCTGGGTGTTGGGTCTTGCCTTGTGCATCTTCGTGGGTCCGGCGCAGTCCGCGTCGCGCAGCCTGCTGGCTCGCCAGATCCCCCCGGGCCTGGACGGCGAGGTCTTCGGGCTCTACCAGACCAGCGGGCGGGCACTGAGCTTCATGGCCCCGGCGGCCTTCACCGGCTCGATCGCTCTAGGACGGGCCCTGCGACCCGACGCGGACAGCACCCAGTACTGGGGGATTCTGGGCATCATGGCCGTCCTTCTCGTCGGTCTGATCGCCCTGCTTTTCGTCCGGCCTTCGTCGTCGAGGACCATGGACCCCACGTGGACGTGACGCTCGGACAAGCCGGCGGCGGCGCCGTTCAGCCGCGCTGCAGTGCTCGCGTGATACGCCGCACGGAGCGCGACGCCATCAGCTCCTCCAACAGCACCGGACGACGGTCCGAACCGGCCACCGGGACGCGCCAGTTCGGACCCGATCAGCAGCGACGGGGTCCAGGACAAGTAGCGGTGCAACGCCTCCACCACCCTGGCGCTGCTCTGGTCCTCGTCGATCAGGCCCCGGTCCCGCAGGACGGCCAGCATCCGCGCCCGGTCCGCCTCGTCTTCCGCGCGCTCGATCTCCACGGGTCGGGTGAACAGATCGAGCCGCGCCCGCACATCGATGTGCTCGCCCGCGAGGTAGCCCGCGGTCGGTGGCAGATCGTGCGTGGTCACCGACGCGAGACAGAGCCGCCGGTAGTCTTCCGGGGCCTTCGGCGCACCATCGTCTTCACGCTCGAACCACAGGATGCTCGTGCCGAGGATGCCCCGCTCCGAGAGGACATCGCGAACCCACGGCTCCACGGTGCCGAGATCCTCACCGACCACGATCGCTCCGGCGCGCTGCGCCTCCAACACGAGGATCCCAATAAGCGCCTCGTGGTCGTACCGGACGTACGTGCCATGGGTCGGCCCGAGGCCCTCCGGCACCCACCACAGCCGGAACAGGCCGATGATGTGGTCGATCCGTAGGGCGCCGGAGTGTCGCAGCGCCGCCCGGATCATGGCACGGAACGGTTCGTAGCCCAGATCCGCCAGCCGGTCGGGACGCCACGGCGGCTGGCTCCAGTCCTGGCCGCGCTGATTGTACGGGTCAGGCGGGGCGCCCACCGTCACGCCGCGCGCGAGCGCGTCGCCGAGCCCCCATCGGTCCGCACCCTCGGGGTGGACCCCCACCGCCAGGTCCTGCATCACGCCGATGGACATGCCCGCCCCGCGGGCCTGTCGCTGTACCTCCGACAATTGGTGGTCCACCACCCACTGCAACCACATGTGAAAGCGGACGCTGTCCGCAAGGCGTTCACGTTCGGCCTCGACGGCCTCGCCATGGGCGTCCTCCAGACCTGCCGGCCATCCGTCCGGGTCGACTCCGTACTCCTCCACGAACGCGCACCACGTCGCGAAGTCGACCAACCCCTGCCCCTCCCGCTCGCAGAACGCCTCGAAAGCAAGCTGGCGTCGGGGGGGCCGCCGCGCCCCGTACACAATCCGCAGAGCGCGACACTTCAGGTCCCAGCACGCGTCCCGGTCGATCATGTCCACCTGCGTCAGCGCGCGCGCCTGTTCGGCGTACTCCTCGATCACCGCCCGTTGCCCAGCGGGGAGGTAGGCGACCTCGGCGACGTCCTCCACCCGAATGTAGATGGGGTTGACGAAGCGCCGCGTCGTCGGCAGGTACGGAGATGGCTCCATCGGAGCCACGGGCTCCGCGGCGTGCACCGGGTTGATCAGGACGAAGTCGGCGCCAAGGTCGTGCGCCCCCCAGGCGGTCAGGTCGGCGAGGTCGCCCAGGTCGCCGACTCCCCAGCTGGCCCGAGAGCGCATCGCATACATCTGGGTCATCAACCCGAACGCGCCGTGCGTCTCCACATGGGAAGGCAGCTCGAGCCGCTCCGGCACGATCACGAGCGGCACCTGTATCGGGTCATCGCCACCCACCTGGGCATGCAGCTCATGCCATCCGACCGGGAAGCCCGGGGGAATCTCGAACATCGCCTCACCCGTGAGAATCCCGTCCACGTCTCGCGGCGGCACGTGGTGCTCGACCTGGGTCACCGAGCGACGCCCGGCTCGGCTCTCCGTCTCGACCCACACCACGACGGCGCTGCCGTGCGGCACGTGGACCGGGATGCGGGTCGATCGGCTCTGTCGGCCGAGCACGCAACTCGGCAGCGTACGTCGCCACGGCGCGAGGTCCGCGTCGCGCAGTGCGCGCTCGACGGCCTCCGGAGTGTCCGCCCGCACGCCGAGCGCAGCGAGCACGGCGACGATCGTCTCCGCGCTGACCACGACGTGCGCGCCCTGCCAGTCCCAGTACTCCGTCGCGACGCCCAGCACGCGGGCCAGTTCGGCGAGCGGTCCGCTTGGCGGGGTGGTGGCCACGGCGGGCTCGTTGGTGTCGATGCTGGTCACGTCGAGCCTTTCGGGAGAAGGGTTTTTCGATCCTAGTCGGCTGGGTGGGTGGGTCCGGGTCAGCGCGGGAGCCGTGTGGACTCCAGACCTTGTGCCCCGGGGGCGGACGATCGCGAGGCGTGTGGGTGACCCGGTCGAGAATGGGGCCATGACCTTACCCGTAGCAGCTGCCGACGTACGCGCCCTGACCAGCCGGTCGGCCGTCGTCGACTGGCTGGTCAGCAGCGGCCTGGTCATCGTCGCGATCGTGCTGCTGGCGGTCGTGTTGCGCTGGCTGGCACACCGTCTGATCAACCGGATGGTCCGAATCCTGCTCGGCGAGACCCCTCTGCCGCGGACCTGGCCCCGCCTCGGGCGTCGCGCACCGTCCCCCGCGCCCTCGCCGGTGGCTCGCCAAGCCGCGTCTCCCGAGCGGATCGATACTGCAGACCTGCCCCTCGTGCGCCGGCACGCTCGGCTGGCGGCGCGGGCGCTCGAGGGACAATTCGCCGAACCAGAGCGGCAGAGCCAGCGCGTGGTCACGCTGGGTTCGGTCCTGCGCAGCATCGCGACCGTCGTCATCACGATGGTCGCGTTCTTGATGGTCGGTGACCAGCTGGGCCTGAACATGGCACCGGTGCTCGCCTCGGCCGGCGTCGGCGGCGTGGCGCTGGGGTTCGGGGCACAAAGCCTGGTCAAGGACTTCCTCTCGGGCATGTTCATGCTGGCCGAGGACCAGTACGGCGTGGGCGACACGATCGACACCGGCGAGGCCATCGGCGTGGTCGAGGACGTGACGTTGCGGGTCACCCGGCTGCGGGACGCGAGCGGGGTGATCTGGTACGTCCGAAACGGCGAGATCGTCCGGGTCGCGAACCGGTCGCAAGGCTGGTCGACGGCCAGCGTCGACATCCCGGTCGCCTACGATGAGTCCGCTGAACGGGTCATCGGTGTGCTGCGCGAGGCCATGGCCTCACTCGACGCCGATCCCGACTGGAACGACACACTCCTCGAAGCACCTCAGGTCGTCGGGGTCGAATCCGTGACGGGAGGCACCATGACGATCCGCATCTTCGCCAAGTGCGCCCCCAACCAACATTGGGGCGTCCAGCGCGAGATCCGAGAACGAGGGCTCACGGCGTGCGCTGCGGCAGGCATCCGCGGCCCCGTCCTGGCGCCCGCTTTCCGCCCGGGAGAGCAACCGTGAGCAGCCCGTACGAGCGCATGGGCGGAGCGGCTGCTTTTGAGAAACTGACGGCCACGTTCTACCACGGCGTCGCGGAGGACCCCGTGCTGCGCCCGCTCTATCCCGAGGCCGACCTCGCACCAGCGCAGCGGCGGTTACGGATGTTCCTGGAGCAATACTGGGGCGGTCCGACCACCTATTCGCAGGAGCGCGGCCACCCGCGGCTGCGGATGCGGCACGTGCCCTTCGCGGTCACGCCGCTCGCGCGCGACCGCTGGTTGCATCACATGAATGCCGCAATCGACACCCTCGATCTGGCGCCAGAGGACGGGGCCGCCCTGCGCTCGTACATGGACGCGGCCGCCCAGTCGCTTGTCAACCGAAGGGAGTGACCTCGCGTGCCGCGTCCATCCGGGCTCTCGCCCAGGCTGGCCCACCAGCCGTTTCACCGGGCCGTCGCGTCGACTGCGTGGTGGCGGCACGCGGTGATCTACCAGGTCTATCCGCGCAGCTGGTCCGACGCCGACGGCGACGGACACGGTGACCTGCCGGGCATCATCGCGCGGATGCCCTACCTCGCCGATCTCGGCGTCGACGCGCTCTGGCTGTCACCGTTCTACGTGTCCCCCCAGCACGATGCCGGCTACGACGTGGCCGACTACCGTGACGTCGACCCGCTGTTCGGCACGCTCGCCGACGCGGACGCGTTGATCGCCCGGGCGCACGAACTCGGTCTACGGGTCCTCATCGACCTGGTGCCGAACCATACGAGCAGCGAGCATGCGTGGTTCCGCGAGGCCGTGGGCGCGCCACCCGGCTCGGAGGCACGGGCGCGCTACCTGTTTCGCGACGGGCGGGGACCGGGCGGGGCCCGGCCGCCGAACAACTGGCGGTCCGTCTTCGGCGGAGAGGCGTGGAGCCGACTCGACGACGGACAGTGGTACCTGCATCTCTTCGACGCGACCCAACCCGACCTTGATTGGACGAACCCGCAGGTCCGAGCCGAGTTCGAGGACATCCTGCGGTTCTGGCTGGACCGAGGGGTCGACGGCTTCCGTGTCGACGTGGCGCACGGCCTGGTCAAGGCGCCGGGCCTGCCGGACTGGGGCGCCGAGCAGGAGATGCTCTCCCCAGCCGGGGAAGGCGTCGAGACCACCCATCCCCCGATGTGGGATCAGGAGGGGGTCCACGACATCTATCGATCCTGGCGCCGGGTCACGAGCAACTACGACCTCGACACGACGCCCGATACTCCCGACGCGCCCGGCGCGGAGCGAATCCTGGTCGCCGAGGCCTGGGTGGATCCGGTGGAACGGGCCGCGCGTTACGTGCGCCCCGACGAGATGCACCAAGCCTTCAACTTCGCGTACCTGACGGCCGCGTGGACCGCCTCCGCCCTGCGTGCGGTGATCGTGGAGTCGCTGCGAGCGAACGACGCGGTCGGTGCTCCCACCACGTGGGTGCTGTCCAACCACGACGTCGTCCGGCACGCGACCCGGCTCGGCCTGCCCGGGGCGGGCGAAGGAGGCCGCAACCCGCACGGCGTCGGTGCGGGCGATCCGCAGCCGGACACCGCCCTTGGGCTCATCCGGGCCCGGGCGGCCACCGCGTTGATGCTGGCCCTGCCCGGCGCCGCGTACCTCTACCAGGGCGAGGAGCTCGGACTGCCCGAGCACACCACCCTGCCCGACGACAAACGTCAAGACCCCACGTACGTCCGGTCGGCTCACGCCGAGCTGGGACGCGACGGCTGCCGCATCCCTATCCCGTGGGAGCCGACCGGGCCGGCGCTCGGGTTCAACCAGACCGGTCGGCTGTGGCTGCCCCAACCGGCGTCGTACGCGGCGCTCGCCGTCGACGCCCAGCGCGGCGTCGAGGGGTCGACGCTTGAGCTCTACCGGAGGCTGCTGCGGCTGCGGCGCGACGTCGCGCTGGGACGGGCGTCGCTCGCCTGGCTGGAAGGGTATGGGCCGGATGTCGTCGCCTTGCGGTCCGAGTCGGCGCGCGGTCCCGTGGCGATCCTGACCAATCTCGGCGCGCAGCCCGTCGGCCTGCCCGAGGGCGAGCTGCTGGCGGCGAGCGGACCCCTCGACGCCGGCCCGCCCGGAACTCCGCGGCTGCCGGTCGACACGACCGCCTGGGTGGCTTTGTCGATGTGAGGATCAGGCCCCGAAGGCCGAGCAGCACGGGCCCCTACGGTGAAGCGGTGAGCACGAAAGCGGGGGACGGCAGGCTGCTTGGTCCGCGCTACGGTGCCGTCACCGTGTCGATCGTGGGTCTGGTCACGATCATCGCGTTCGAGGCTCTGGCCGTGTCCACGGCGATGCCCGAGGTGACACGGGTCTTAGACGCGGGATCGACGTACGGGCTGGCCTTCTCGCTGCTGTTCACGGGGCAGCTGTTCGGGATCGTCGCCGCCGGCGCCTGGGCCGAACGCAGCGGGCCGATGCCCGCGGTGTTCTGGGGCCAAGCCCTGTTCGCCACGGGGTCCGCGGTGGCCGGCTTGGCGGGATCGTTCCCGATCCTGTTGGTGGGCCGCCTGATCGCGGGCCTGGGGGCGGGGCTCGCGATGGTGTCGCTCTACGTCATCGTGGGCGCCGCGTATCCGTTGGCGTTGCGGCCCAAGGTGTTCGGCTGGGTTTCGGCGGCGTGGGTCTTGCCGTCGGTGGTCGGCCCGGTCCTCGCCGCCTGGCTGACCCACGTGGTGTCCTGGCGGGCCGTGTTCCTCGTCATCGTGCCGCTGGCGGCGGCTTCCGCTCTCGGCCTGCGGCGGGCGGCGACGCTGCTGCGCGAGAGTCCCGGTCCCGAGTACGCGCCCCTGCAGGGCACCGCGCAGACGCGCTCGCCGCGCACGACGAACCGTTCCGCGCGGAGCGTCCTGCTGCTCGGCGGCGCGCTGACCGTGAGCGCTTCGGCGTTCGAGATCGGGTCCTCGCGTCCCGGGTGGATCCCCGCGGTGGAGGTGGCGCTGGCGGCGATGGGGCTAGTCGGGCTCGCCGTGTGCGTGCCCCGGGTCCTCCCGGCCGGCGCGTTCCGGCTACGACGGGGGCAACCCAGCGTGACGGTGGCGCGCCTGATGCTGATGGCCGCGTTTTCCGGGACCATCTCGTTCGTGCCGCTGCTGTTGCATGGACCCCTCGGGCTCGGCCTGCAGCCGACCGGCGCACTGTTGGCTGTTGCCTCGGTCGGGTGGGCGTGCGGATCCCTGGTGCAGAGCCGACCGCAGCTCGCCGACCACGGACCGGAGCTCGTCGTGCTCGGCACCATCGTGTTGGCGACAGCGGGCCTGGGCCTGGCCGCCGTGGATGCGCTGTCCGCTCCGGTGGCCAGCATGGCCCCGGTGCTGGCGCTGCTGGGGCTGGGGATGGGCTTGGCGGTGACTTCGACGTCGGTGCTCGCTCTGGCGCTGTCGCCGCCCGGCGGTCACGCGGAGGCGTCCTCCTCGCTGCAGATCGCGGACGTCCTAGGCAGCGTGCTCGGGGTGTCCAGCGCGGGCGCGGTGTTCGCGGCGGGGACGCGCCTGGGCTGGGCGCCAGGAGCCATCTTTCCGACGATCTGGCTCACGATGTGCGCGATCGCCGCGCTCGGTGTCCCCGCGGCCCGCCGCATCCGCCGGTAATGCCGCATCGCGTCGCGCGGGGCGGCCGCCCGCTCACGCGGTTGTGCCAGCGGTGTGTTCGCGCGAATCGACCCCCGCGAGCACCTTCAGGCGTACAGCTTCACCATCAGGCCTTTAGACAAAAGCCTGATGGTTCATCGTGTCAGGACGTGTCCCGCGCTCGTACTCAAGCGTGTCCAGGCGCCCCGACGGAACAGCCGCACGTGCTCGGTCCGATGGGGCAGGAATCCCAGGGATTGCAGGGCTGAGGCCGCGCTGCGAGACGTCATCTCGTCGAGCCACTCGCCCGTGGCTGCCGCAATGGCAGCTGCCACACTCAAGCCCCCGCCCGGACCCCCGCCGGAGCCCACCGTGATCTCCCCGTGCAGCTCCCAGCCAACCCGCGGCGGTCCAAGCCCGACCCAGGACGCCGAGCCGTGGGAGGGCGGTAGCGGCGAAAGCGTGCCGTCCGACGCCAGCGCGTCGCGCAACGCCGCGAGCGACACGACCAGATCGGCCTCGGCCACGCCGCCAGCGGCCACCGCCCGCAACCCCAGCACCTCCCCGTGCCCCAGGAGTCCCCGGCCGGCGCGGGCGCGCACCGTCGTGACCACCAGGCCGCCACCGGACTGCCACCGCAGGACTCCGTCGCGGTCCAGCGCCCCCGCACGCCCGGCGAAGGTGTCCAGGTCGGCGCGGTCCGTCTTGCCGAGCGAAGCCAGCAGTGGGGTCACTGGCCGCTCACGCCCGCTGGCGGCGACGCAACGGCACCGGGTCCGCGAGGTGGCTGGTCAGGACATCGCGTTCACCGTCGCCGAGGGGGCGCGGACGGCCTGCCGCGGCGTCGATGCACACCTGTGTCGTCTCGGCCAGAAGGTAGAGCGTCCTTCCCACCTCGTCGGGGTCGCGCACGGCGTAGGCCAGGTCGTACGAACTCCTCGACATGGACTGCACCCACACGTCGACGCGCACGGGCTGGCGGCGGTACTCCAGCTGCTCCAGGTACTCCAGCTCCTGATGCACGACCACGATCCCGCCGCGCAAGATCTCTTCGCCCAGCTCACCGAACCAGTCCAACAGCACCTGCACGCGAGCCTGCTCCAGCAGCCTCGCCCAGTGGACGTTGTTGACGTGCCCGAACGCGTCCATATCGGACCAACGCAACGGGATGTCCACAAAGTACCCGGCGCCGAATCGCCGCGTCCCGCCCGGCGGGGGTCCCGTCCGCCCTGGCTGCATGGGTCCCTGATCAGTCACCGCGCCCACCGCTCGCTTCCTCGCACGCCGCTTCGGCCACATCTCGCTGCGCTCGCGGCCACCTCGACCGAGGCCTTCATCAGTCCCGCCTGAGCTTGCGGTACGTCACCCGGTGCGGCCGGGCCGCCTCCTCGCCGAGGCGTTCCACCTTGTTCTTCTCGTAGCTGTCGAAGTTGCCCTCGAACCAATACCACTTCCACGGCTCGTCGTCCGTGCCCTCGTACGCCAGGATGTGGGTCGTCACGCGATCCAGGAACCACCGATCGTGGCTGATCACGACCGCGCACCCGGGGAACTCCAGCAGTGCATTCTCCAGTGAGCCCAGGGTCTCGACGTCGAGGTCGTTCGTCGGCTCGTCCAGCAAGAGCAGGTTGCCGCCCTGCTTCAACGTCAGCGCGAGATTGAGGCGATTTCGCTCGCCGCCGGAGAGCACACCTGACGGCTTTTGCTGGTCCGGACCTTTGAACCCGAATTGGCTAACGTACGCCCGGCTGGGGATCTCGACCTTACCGACCCGGATGAAGTCCAGCCCGTCCGAGACCACCTCCCACAGAGTTTTTCCTGGATCCAGCCCCTCCCGACCTTGATCGACGTAGCTGATCTGCACGGTGTCGCCAACTTTCACCGCCCCAGAATCCGGCTCTTCCAGCCCCACGATGGTCTTGAACAGCGTGGTCTTGCCGACGCCGTTCGGACCGATGATCCCGACGATGCCGTTGCGCGGCAGCGTGAAGCTCAAATCCTTGATGAGGATCCGGTCCCCAAAGCCCTTGGTCAGCGATTGCACGTCGATGACCGTCGACCCGAGCCGGGGGCCCGGCGGGACCTGGATCTCCTCGAAGTCCAGCTTGCGGGTCCGCTCAGCCTCAGCCGCCATCTCCTCGTAACGCTGCAGGCGCGCCTTGGACTTCGCCTGGCGCCCTTTGGCGTTCGAGCGCACCCAGTCCAGCTCATCCTTGAGTCGCTTGGCGAGCTTGGCGTCCTTCTTGCCCTGGACCTGTAGCCGCTCGCCCTTCTTCTCCAGGTAAGTGGAGTAGTTGCCCTCGTACGGGTAGAGCCGGCCCCGGTCGACCTCGGCGATCCAGCCGGCCACGTTGTCCAGGAAGTACCGGTCGTGGGTGACCGCGATGACCGCGCCCGGATAGCTCGCGAGGTGCTGCTCCAACCACTGCACGCTCTCGGCGTCGAGGTGGTTGGTCGGCTCATCGAGCAACAGCAGGTCGGGCTTGCTCAACAGCAGCTTGCACAGGGCGACCCGGCGCCGCTCACCGCCGGACAGCACGCTCACATCGGCGTCGCCGGGAGGGCACTGGAGGGCGTCCATCGCCTGTTCCAGCTGGGAGTCCAGGTCCCACGCGTCGGCGTGATCGATGTCCTCCTGGAGCCGACCCATCTCGGCCATCAGCGCATCGAAGTCCGCGTCCGGCTCGGCCATCAGCGCGGAGATCTCCTCAAAGCGGTCGACCTTCGCCTTGATCTCGCCCAGCCCCTCCTCGACGTTGCCCAGGACGTCCTTGTCCTCGGTGAGCGGCGGCTCCTGCAGCAGGATGCCGACGGTGTACCCGGGGGACAACCGCGCTTCGCCGTTGGAGGGCTGGTCCAATCCGGCCATGATCTTCAGAATCGTCGACTTGCCTGCCCCGTTGGGTCCGACCATGCCGATCTTGGCGCCCGGGAAGAACGACATCGTCACGTCATCGAGAATGAGCTTGTCACCGACCGCCTTGCGGGCCTTGGTCATGGTGTAAATGAACTCCGCCATACCCGCCAGGCTATCCGTCGCGGACTCCCCGGCCCGAATCGCCCGTGCACGGCGGGCGGGCCGTCGCAAGTCAGACACGCCGCTCACCGGCGACCGCGAACCGACGGTGACCGGGCCACTCAGCCCTCCGCGGCCACGGGAAAAATGCGGCCGGACGGCATCTCAGCCGGTCAAACGCGCCGTCAGGCCGTCGGTGCCGTCACTGGCGCCCAGTCCCAGCGACCCGTCGCCCTGCTCGTCCACCTCGGGCTCGTGGCCCGGGTCGACGCGCACGCCAAGCGCGGCACCGCTCTCGGCCCAGGGATCGATGGACAGCTCTTCCTCGTGGATCGGTACGACCAGCTCGCCGTCGAGATCGGACTCGACCGCGTCATCCGCCAGGCGAGAATCGCTCCGGTCACCGCCCGCGCTCCCGGTCGCGCCGGGAAGCCGATCCGCCGGCAGCTGTACCGGGTGACTGCCGTGCACCGCGCGCATGGGCAGCATCTTGGTGAACTTCGACACCCCGCGGCTCAGGTCGTGACCGACGCTCATCGCGTCGATCTCCACCGAGGTCCCGCTGCGGTCCCCATTATTCCACTGATTGACTCTCAATCGACCAGTCACCACCAGCGGCTGCCCCTTGCTCACCGAGTCCGCGATGTTGCGAGCGAGCTGCCGGAACGCCAGCACCGTGACAAAGCTGGTGCCCACATCCTCGTACTCTCCCTCGCCTCTGCGCCGACGCACCGTGGAGGCGAGCCGAAACGTGACGAAGGGTGCGTCACTGCGCGTCGTGCGTCGCACCGGATCCTCGACAGCGTTTCCGACCATGGTCACGTATGTCTCGTTCATGTCAACCGCCCTTCTTCCCGGGCTCGCTCGGCCCGACGTGACCACCCTGGCCAAAGCCCGCATCGCCGCCCAGCGCGTCGACCATCGGCTGTGGATCACGCTCCGGCGATCCGGGGGTGTGGATGGCGGCCGCCACGGCCAAGACGAACCGGCGGTGCGTCGGTCGCCGTCAGGCGGCCCGAGCCGCGGACAGCCCCTCGCGGGTGCGGCGATGTGCGTCCAGCACCGCTCGGACGGGGGCGAGCAGGTGACCGCGGGCGACGTCGCTCACCCGCTCACTCAGCCGCTCCTCAACGGTTTCCCGGCGGCGCCGCGCCCCGACCCTCACGAGCGGCTTGGTCAACGCCCCGAGAAAAAGTCCGAGCAGCACTCCCCCACCGAGCAAGAGGGTGGGCACAGGCAGCGAATTCCAGCTCGGCACGTCGCCGGCCTGGATCCGCAGGAACCCGAAACCCGCCAGGATCAGCAACCAGATCAGCCCGGCCGCCGCCGCCGCCGCGAAGACGATGTGCAGCACATTCACCAGAGCCCACCACAGCGGAGGACGACCCCGGAGCTGGGTGCGCAGGATCGCCTGGTCCAGGGCGTCGCCGAGGCCTGCGCGGTCGGGGGTCGCGGCATCCTGCACGGCCCGCGCCCATCGGCTCGGCATCCCCCTCGACGCGCGCGTGCCCAACTTGCGCGTGGTCAGGTCGACGGCGGCCCGCGCGGCCGGCGTCGGCTGCGGCAGGGAGGACCGGCCGAGAAGGACCGCCACGTCGGTGGCGGCGGATCCTGCCCGGTCGAGGCGCAGACGCTTCAACGGGTCAGGCCGCAACCGCTGGATCCAGCGAGCGTACGGCCACCCGACGCGGCCGCCGGCCTGCCGACGGTAGTCGGCCTCGACGCTCGCCAGCACGACGGGGATGCCGGCGGCACGGCTGAGCGCTTCGAGCAGCTCGTCGCTGACGGTCTCATCGACGGTGGGTTCGGAGTTTCCCACGTGCGTCGCGAGAGCGTCGGCCTCCCGCTGCACGTCGCCGAGGAGGCGGGCACGGGCCGCCGACGCCGCTCTCGCGGCACCGGCGAGGGCGTCTCGCAGTTCCGGCAGACCCTGCCCTGTTCGCGTGGAGGACAGCAACACCTCCGTCGCCGGCAACCCGTCGTCGACGAGCAGGCGGCGCAGGTCGGCGGCACATGCTTCGCCTTCTTCAGGCATCATCCGGTCGGCCTGGTTCAACACCACCAGGGTGACGGCCTCGTGCCGGCTCGCCCGTCGCAAGTACCGCTCATGAACCACCGCGTCCGCGTACTTTTGTGGGTCGGTCACCCAGACGAACACATCGGTCAACGCGAGCACCCGGTCGGCCTCCGCGCGATGCTCCTCCTTGAAGGAGTCCACGTCGGGCAGGTCGAGCAGGACCAGGCCGTCGGGTTCGGTCCCTCCACCGGAGGAAGAACCCCATCCTTGGGCTCCGGTTCGGCCCGGCGCCACATGGTGGCGCTGTTCGGCGCCCACCCAGTCGAGAAGGTCGCTCGCCGAGTCCGGGCCCCAGGCGGCAGCGGAGATCCTCGACGTGGTGGGTCGAAGCGCGCCCACCTTGGCGATGGCCTCTCCCACGAGCGCGTTGAACAACGACGACTTGCCGCCACCGGTAGCGCCCGCGAGCGCGACGACGGTGTGCCCGCTCGAGAGGGACAGCCGCTCGGCGACCTTCGCGATGACGGCTTCCGCGCTCGCGACGCGCTCCGGCGGCAAGTGCGCGGATCCCGCGTCGAGCGCGCCGGTGAGGCCCGCGACAGCCTGCCGAAGTGCCGCGGGGTGATCCTTCAGTGCCGGCGCGGGGTGTCGTTCGCGGCGTCTCATCGGCTCGCCTTCACGGCAGCGGCGGCCCGCAGCAGCCGTTCAGGTCGCTCCGTGTCCAGGTCGACGTCCTGCAGCGACAATAAAATCCGCTGTTCCTCCCTCGCGTAGAGGTCGATCGCACGCTCGGCCAGGCTCTCGCGGGCCTTGCGGGCGAGAGTCCGCACCGCCTGATCGCCGAAGATTGCCTCAAGAAGCCGCTGCGCCAAGACGGCCGATCCGCCCGCGACCCCGACCTCAGCGCCGGTCAGCCCCATGGTCTGGCTGAAAACCACGAGCATCAACACCACACCGAGCGCGTTGACGCCGAAGGACAGCACGCGCGCGGTGGTCCTGCGGTCCTTGCCCTCGGCGCGCACCATCTCGAGGATGTCGCCCTGCCAGTCCCGAACGAGCTGTTCGACTTCGCCCGCCAGCCCCTGCGGCAGCTCGGCGAAACCGGGGTGAGTTGCCACGACACCCTCCCCCCCAGGAAGCTGCGACCAGCGTCGACCGACCTGATCCGCCGCCGACTCGGCGTGGGCGAGCAGGAGCTGTGCGACACCAGAATGGAGCGCTTCCCCGAGATCGGCCGTGGGCGCCGGCTTGCCCGACAACGCGGACGTCACGCGGTCGCGGACTCGCCCCACCGCCGCCTCGATGTTCTTGAACAGCTCGCCGGTGCCGACGTACTCCTGCCAACGCGCCAACACCTCGCCGCGCAGGAGCGTGCCGTCACTGATGCCGGCCTCGACCTGGCGGCCGGCCTCCGCGTACGTGGTGTGCGCGATCGCCGTGAGCTGTTGCACCGTTTGCACCTGCGCGCTGCTGGCCTCTGCGAGCTCCTCGGTGCGCCGGTCGAGCGAGGTGAGCGCGCCAGACAGCGTGCGGCGCACGATGACCGCTCGGGCGCGGGCATCCTCCCCAAGCCTCGTCAGCCACTCCCGCAGCGGGGCGACCTCCATCTCGGGCAGAAGCCCCTGCTCGTCGAGCGCCGATTCGGTCAGGGTGAACACCGGTGCGGCCGTCAGACCCTCCGCGGCGAGCATCCCGCCGAGGTGCTCCCCGATCGCCACGACCGCCTCGGGCGGTACGCGGTCGAGGACGATCGCGACTGAGGTGCCCCGCTCGCGGGCCTGCCGCAAGAACGTCCACGGGACCGCGTCGGCGTACCGCGCCGCCGTCGTCACGAAGAGCCACAGGTCGGCGGCGGCCAAAAGCTGCTTGGCGAGGTCGCGGTTGGCCTCGACCACCGAGTCGATGTCGGGTGCGTCCAGCAATGCGAGTCCCGGGGGCAGGCCGTGTGCCGCGACGAGGCGCACAGCGCCCGGGTCCTCCGATGCCACCGGCCCGCTCACGCGGGCCAGGCCCGGCAGGATTCTGTGACCCAGGAACCAGTGCTTGTCGGCGTCGTGGTGCACCAGCACACTCGCTCGGGTCGTCGGTCGCAACACGCCTGCGCGGCTCGCGACCTGGCGCGCCAGGCTGTTCAACAGGGTCGACTTGCCTGCCCCCGTCGACCCACCGATGACGGCCAGCAGGGGCGCGTCGATGTCCGTCAACCGCGGGAGGATGTAGTCGTCGAGCTGGGCCAGGAGGTCGTGTCGCGTCGTACGCGCCGCGACGGCACCCGCCACAGCCAGCGGCAGTTCGACGGCATCGACCGCCTCCCGAAGCGACCTGACGGCACGCGTGAGATCGTCGTGGGCCGTCGACATCATCACCGGTCCATCCTCCGCGGTCGGTTCGTGGAATCCAACCAGCCGCGCCGCGCGCACGCCACTGCGTGTGGCAGCCGGCCGAGCGATGACGTCGTCTTGCGCCCCCGTCGCGGCTCTCATGGTCATTCGAGCCACTGTTGCTTCTGCCGGCGGCACCAGAACACCCGACGCAAGCGTCGGCTTCTTCTTGCGCCCCCGGCAGGACTCGAACCTGCGACCTAGAGATTAGAAGGCTCTTGCTCTATCCGGCTGAGCTACGAGGGCAGAGCCGCCGTCTGG